>ENA-UOXO01000073-UOXO01000073.1-mixed-culture-metagenome-genome-assembly--contig:-NODE-73-length-71366-cov-42.154044_pt1 | contig 71366 bp, 34 predicted proteins | sample MGYA00238162_ERZ761640 | MGnify/ENA primary metagenome ERZ761640 (study PRJEB28914, sample SAMN08778297) | mixed culture metagenome | isolation source: Freshwater growth medium | place: USA...
GCATCAGGGGCTGCAGGCGCCGGTGCCGGTGCCGGTGCCGGTGCTGACGCGGGCATTGGAGCACCAAACTGGCCGCCCATGCCGCCGCCCATGCCGCCGCCCATCTGACCTGGCATGCCGCCGCCCATACCGCCGCCCATCCCGCCGCCCATCCCGCCACCGAAGCTCGAGAAAGCATCAGGGGCTGCAGGCGCCGGTGCCGGTGCCGGTGCCGGTGCTGACGCGGGCATTGGAGCACCAAACTGGCCGCCCATGCCGCCGCCCATACCGCCGCCCATCTGACCTGGCATGCCGCCGCCCATGCCGCCGCCCATGCCGCCACCGAAGCTCGAGAAGGCATCAGGGGCTGCAGGCGGTTGCGCGAACGGCGGGGCTGGAGCTGCACCATAGCCGCCCATACCGCCGCCCATCTGACCTGGCATGCCGCCGCCCATGCCGCCGCCCATCCCGAAGCCGCCATTACCCTCGAAGCCGCCACCACCGTCGAAGCCGCCGGCGGCGAAGCCACCCGCCGGAGCAGGTGCTGGTGCGGGCGCCTGCCCGAAGCCTGCGTCGAAGCCGCCACCGAAGCCACCACCGCCACCGAAGCCGCCCGCCGCGAAGGAAGGCGCCGGAGCGGGCGCCGTAGCGGGCGCCTGCCCGAAGCCGGCATCGAAGCCGCCGCCGCCGCCGAAGCCGCCCGCGGCAAAGGACGGCGCGGCAGCCGGCATGGCGGGGGCGGGGGCGGGAGGCGCGGGCTCTGCCACGGGACGCGTCCACGACGTCTTCTTGGTGGCAGCGTGGAAGTAATACACCCGGCCGTCGGGCGCCTTAGTAGCCATCCATCCCTCAGGCAACGGCGCCTCGCCAGCTGGCATGGCAGGGGCGGGGGCGGGAGGCGCGGGCTCTGCCACGGGACGCGTCCACGACGTCTTCTTGGTGGCAGCGTGGAAGTAATACACCCGGCCGTCGGGCGCCTTAGTAGCCATCCATCCCTCAGGCAACGGCGCCTCGGCAGCAGGCATGGCGGGGTTAGGGGCGGGAGCCGCCGGTGCGGGCGCCGGAGCGGACGGCTGCCCAAAGCCGGCATCGAAGCCGCCACCGAAGCCACCACCGCCGCCGAAGCCGCCCGCCGCGAAGGGCTGCGCCGGAGCAGGCGGAGCGGGCGCCTGCCCGAAACCGGCATCGAAGCCGCCACCGAAGCCGCCACCGCCGCCAAAGCCACCCGTGGCATAGGACTGCGACGGCGCGGTCGGCGGCGCTGGAGTAGCGCCAAAGCTGGCACCAAAGCCGCCACCGTTGTCGCCAAAGCTGCCGCCGCTCGGCGGGGCGGCGGGTGCAGCAGGACCAACACCCTTGGCTACGCCAAGGAGGTACTGGGGCTTGCCCTTGTGGGGAAACTTCTCGATCGCCTCCTGTAGCGACGATTCGGCTGGAAAGGCGTAGCGCTCGAACTCGACGACCTTGTCGCCAACGGCGATCTCGCCACTCGCACTCGAGTTTGGGTCTACCTCGATGACGAGGCCGGTGACGTCAGTCTTGATGCCGATGCCGCGGATGCCCCTGGTGACCTTGATGTTAACGAGCGCGGGCGCGGGCGCGCGGGCGGGAGCGGGGGCGGGGGCGGGGGCAGCGGGGGTGGCCTTGGGCGCTGCCTTCTTCGCGAACATGATCGTGCGCCGCACCGCACGGCCGCTGATGCGGCGATGATGCGGAATCGAAACATTTAACGAGGTTCATTACGGGAGGTCCTTGCCGATTGGGCCGTCGCAAACTTGCGATCGTGTGACGAGAGGGCGTCGGCGTAGAAAAAGCACACAGGTCCATGCTCGCTTCGGCAGACAGCGAGACCGTCCTGAGCCGCGCGGCGGAAATGCGATCCTCTTTGCTGCCCGCTGCTGACCGCCTGACCGCTCCGTCGCTCGCTCCTCATCGCAGAAACTCTCCCCGCACCACCAAACCCTTTACAAAATGGCGGCTCAGTCGGAGCAGGAAGTCCAGGCATACCTCGACCTGCATAAAATCCAGGCGACAGTGGAGGAGGCGATCAACGCGTGCGTCAAGGCGAACGCGCCCGATCCGTGCGCATTCATGTCACAGCACCTCGCTACCAAGGCGGCGCCGGAGACCATCACCAAAGTGAAGGCTCGCCAGATCTTTGACAGCCGCGGCAACCCGACCATCGAGGTCGATGTGACGACAACCAAGTCGAAGTACACAGCGGCCGTGCCGTCGGGCGCGTCGACCGGCATCTACGAGGCTCTCGAGCTGCGCGATGGCGACAAGGCCCACTACATGGGCAAGGGTGTCTCAAAGGCTGTCGACAACGTCAACTCCATCATCGCCCCTGCGATCGTGGGCAAGAGCCCTGCGGATCAGAAGGCCATCGACGATCTGATGGTGCAGGAGCTCGATGGCAGCAAGAACGAGTGGGGCTGGTCCAAGTCCAAGCTCGGCGCGAACGCGATCCTCGGCGTCTCGATGGCCGTGTGCAAGGCGGGCGCGGCTTCCAAGGGCATGCCCCTCTATAAGCACATTGCCGAGCTCGCAGGCAATCCGACGGACAAGATGTACATGCCCGTGCCCGCGTTCAACGTCATCAACGGCGGTAGCCACGCGGGCAACAAGCTCGCGATGCAGGAGTTCATGATCCTGCCCGTGGGTGCCTCGTCATTCACTGAGGCGATGAAGATGGGCTCTGAGGTGTATCACAATCTCAAAAAGGTCATCAGCAAGAAGTACGGCCAGGACGCGTGCAATGTTGGCGACGAAGGCGGCTTCGCGCCGAACGTGAGCGCCGCGGCCGCTGTCATCGGCCGCTGCCGCTGCCATCGCCGCTGCCATCGCCGCTGCCGCTGCCACCCGTCTCGCATCGCGCCGCTCATCTTGCGCCACTTACCCTCCTCGCTCACCGCCCGTTGACGCTCTTGCTCACCGCCTCCCGCATGCAGATCCTTGAGAACAAGGAGGGTCTCCTTTTGATCGTGGAGGCGATCGAGATGGCGGGCTACACGGGAAAGGTCAAGATCGGTATGGACGTCGCCGCAAGCGAGTTCTTCAAGGCGGATGACAAAATGTACGATCTGGACTTCAAGACCGAGCCCAACGATGGCTCGCAGAAGCTGACGGGCGAGAAGCTGCAGGAGCTATACGAGTCGTTCTGCGCTGACTTTCCGATGGTCTCGATCGAGGACCCCTTTGATCAGGACGACTTTGCCTCGTACAAGCGCATGACCGCCAAGATCGGTGAGTCCGTGCAGGTGGTGGGCGATGATCTCTTGGTGACGAACCCGACGCGCGTGCAGAAGGCCATTGACGAGGGCGCTTGCAACGCGTTGCTCCTCAAGGTCAACCAGATCGGCTCGATCACGGAGGCCATCGAGGCCGTCAACATGGCCAAAAAGGCGGGCTGGGGCGTGATGACCTCGCACCGCTCGGGAGAGACGGAGGATTCGTTCATCGCCGATCTCGCTGTGGGTCTCAAGACTGGCCAGATCAAGACGGGCGCGCCCTGCCGCTCGGAGCGCCTCGCCAAGTACAATCAGCTGCTGCGCATCGAGGAGGAGCTCGGCGAGCATGCCATCTACACTGGGGCCGCGTTCCGCATGCCGCCCCCCTAAGGCAGCCAACGGGCTGGGGTGCGGCGAGTAGATTCGTCGCTCGCGGGGAGGGCGCTGCAGGCCGTCTTGCGCCTGCACGCGCTACGCCTCGTCGCTGCGCACGATCCCACACGCGCACTCCGGGCGGCCGGCCTCCCGGCGCCCCTCGCTGGTAGGTGGGTGCCCACACCCGCCGCACGGTTAGCGCTGCCCTTCCGAGCGCTCGCACGAGGCGGAGTGGCGTCGCCATGATAGCTCCTCCTCGTGCCCGCGGGGGCGGTGCCCCTCTCTAGTGTCGCGTTAAATGTCGCGCGTCCTCTCTTCGCTGAGAAGCCGCACAAATATCGCTCGAACATAACTTACAAAATCCGCACGTTCTCCGGGCCGTCTGCTGGCATGCATCGTACGCGGTTATCTTCGAAAAAGGCGGTGCTACGAATCGGCGGTTATTCGTTATGCGGTGGCTCGCTCCGCTCCTTCCTGACCGCTGACAAAATTTACAGGGAATATGCTGAGGCGCGTATTCTCGTCAGTCTTTTCGCTCGGCAGGCTGAGCTCCAAGTATCGTGTTGATGTCGAGGCAGGTAGCAGCATCCCAGACCATGCTGACGCAGAAGCTGGAAAGGAGAAGCCCACGGATGAGGAAAGAGCGAGACAGGAAATGCCTCTGATGCACCCGCCGCCGCCGCCAGTGCACGGCGTGCCTACGGCACCAGCAACTGCTGCAGCTGCGGTGCAGTACGCTGCGCGCGCTCCATCGTTGGTAGCCGCTGAGAGCATCATTGGGGGCATTATCGATCGCATTGTCGGGAGCATCGAACACAAGGACCGCTGGCCGAATCCCGCTGGAGCAATCACAGAGGGAGAGGTAGCAGAACAGAAGGACAAGGTGGCCGAGATTCAAGAGGAGGCGGTGGCGGTGGCGTCTGCAAACGAGCGCACAGAGGTAACAGGCGCAAAGCCAAAGGACAAGCCCAAAAAGTACACTCCCGCCATGAACGGCGTAAGCGGAATCATCCGCTTGTACGACTTCAGCGCTCCTGACGCCAACGGCGACATCGTTGACTTTGCAAGGTACTGTGGGAAAGTGGTCCTCGTCATCAATGTGGCCTCGCGATGCGACTTTACGGGGCCCATGTACGATCACATACGCGAGCTTCAGAACCGATTCGGCGCCGATGACGACTTCAAGATTCTCGCGTTCCCTTGCAACCAGTTCCTGAAGCGCGAGCCCTTGTCAGCCGTCGAAGTCTGCCGATTCGCCGAGGATAAGGGCATAAAGGTGGGTGCGACTGTGCACATCTATGACAAGGTTCACGTCGCAGGAAAGTCGGCTCACCCACTGTGGAAGTGGCTAAAGGCGGAGCGATCCGACCCGGCTTGCTGGGGACGCGAAATCAAGTGAAACTTTACGAAATTCTTGATTGACAGGCAAGGTCGTGTGGTGCGGCGCGTGATGCATTTTAACAAGATGCCAGAGCAGCTAATCGCGGATCTGCTTGGCTTTGCAGATATCGAGCAAGGGTCGCATGTAGCGCCTCTGATCCCGAAGGCAGCTAAAGCCACCAAGGCTGTGAAGGCACCACCTGGACCGCATCCCTCACTGAACGCGTGCCGTCGGGCCGCCATTGCTGTGGACAACCGATCTTCCGAGGAGGCAGGGGCGTGGTTGGATGAGCACATTGATGACGCCGACATTGACGAACCCATCCAAGGCGATGCGACCCGAGCGATCGTGGAGCACCTTCGCAAGCTGCGGTATGAAGACGAAAAGCCTCCCGTGAAGCCTCCTTTACTCGTGATGCACTTCAACAAGGAGACTGGTCAGTCCCTACGACGCGTAGGGAGCTCACCTCGGTGAAGCCGCGCGTACGTAAATCCGGCTTCCATGGCACATGGGCATATTTATGGATTGTTTCGCTCGAACCCGCGTCGGTGTGGGTGTCAGTGTCAGTGTGGGTGTCAGTGTGAGTGTCAGTGTGAGTGTCAGTGTGGGTGGGGCTTGGGGGGCGCGGGGCCGTCAGACTTGGGGCACCGAGACGCGCAATCACGAATCAGCCGACGTGTCCGGCCAATTGCGTCCGGCGCGCGCGGTCAGCACAGCGCGTAGAGTCAGCCCGCGCCACGGTCCCACGGACCACGCCGGCTAGCGGCTTCTCATCTCGCCGCGCGGTCAGCGAGCCGGTGTCGACGCCCGGCCACGATCGGGTTCGTATCGCGCGGGAGAATGATCCCTGACCGCGGACGGCGGGGAACGTGTGCTTTACCTTTAGTGATTAGTCGTGAGAGTTCTTGTTTTCTGGTCGTTTTCGGTGTGTTCCGATTAGAGAGTGTGCCTACCCTAACCCAAACCCGAACCCTAACCCTTGCATCGGCGCGGGCTCTGCGGACGACGCCACCGCCTCGCACTTGCACTTGCATGGCGCAATTTCGAGGTCCTGTTCGCTGTTGGTCTTCAAGCCTTGCGGACTACCTTGCGGACCGACTGCGGACGGGCAGCCACGCGAGCCGCGCTTTGAGAAGCGAATTTAGAGGGCGGCGATCTGCTCCTCCTCCTGCTTGTCCCTGTCTTCCTGTCCAGGGTACGCGCTGCAACCGACTCCGACTATGGTGGAATCCTTGATGCCGATGAAGCCAAGGATGTGCTTCAACCACCCCGAGGCGAAGTCGGACGGTCCGCCAACAGGAGTGCCGGCAGACGAGTAGCAGATGATCGCCTTCTTGCCCTCGGGGAGTGTGCCGACGGGCGCCCCGTCAACGTACTTGAAAGTAACGTTGTTCATGACGACCATGTCGAAGAAGGACTTCAAGGTGGCCGCTGGTCCGAAGTTGTAGATGGGGCAGCCGATGACGACGACGTCGGCGGCCCTGAGGTCCTCGATGAAGGCCATGGCCTTCGCGAGCGTCTCGGCCTGCTCGGGGCTCTTCTCCGGCGACCACATCGCGGCGCAGAAGGCGCCGTTGATGGGGGGGAGGGAGTCGGTGCCGAGGTCGTGGGTCGTCACGACGACGGCATCGGAGCCGGCGTTCAGCTTCGCGAGGACGCGGGCGATCAGCTTGTTGGAGGCGCCGCCCTCACTCTTGACGGAGCACTTTAGTACGAGGACGTTCTTCGGCATTTTGGTGTGGGTGGTGGAGTGCACGATGTTCAAGAGGTCGGAGGTCCTCGGAAGAACTCAGAGAATGCTCTGAACAGAGAAATGGCCAGGAAAGTACCAGAACTTGGACGTAATTGAGGTGTGTGTTTGCGTTAGAGCTACCCCTAACCCTAGAACCCTAACCCAAACCCTAAAACGGACTGGTTTCATACATGACGAATTACCCCGGGGCAGGCTATAGGATTTCACATCTACTCGTTTACTCGTAAATGTTATAATGTTTACATCTAGAACAAACAAGGCTCAAGGGGTGAGTGCGGCTCCATGAAGGATAGAAGGAAGCCGCTGTAAGGCAAGGAGTGAAGACGTGCTTGGGGCTTTGTTCTGGAAACTGACATTTCGACTGACATAATTCACAGATGTAGAGTGACGCAAGCATTTGTTACAGGGGGCCCCTTGCAGGGGGCAGAGTCTTCGACATCGTAAACTTGAACTTGATCTTGAGTTACATGTACTATTAATTGACGATGCGTGAGACTCCTCGTAATCAACGACAAGCAATCAAGCTTGCTGCAAGTTAGGCGGAGAGAGTGGTACTCTGGTACAGGTCCGGATACTATAGTAACAGCGTGTACGGTACAGACCATGTAACACCTTAATTGTTACAGCGAACTGAACATTGGCGTGGTTGCGTGCGTTTCATTGACCAAAGTCTAAAGCTAAAGGACTCATCGCCGCCGATCTGCCGTGAAACGTCGAAAAACCGGACCGCCTCCAAAGTCGCGGCACGCGTGGTTGCCCGCCCGCAGTCGGTCTGCAAGGTAGTCCGCAAGGCTTGAAGACCAACAGGACCTCGAACTTGATTGCGCCATGCGAGTGCGAGGCGGTGCGTCGTCCGCAGAGCCCGCGCCGATGCGAGACAGGACACCAACTGGTGCACGTCCATCAGCCATACCACCAGCTGGACGCAGTGCGTCTCTGCAGGCAATGGTGGACGTGGCCATCAAGGCAGCGGTCGATGCTGCCAGCAGGGAGAAGGAATGTGGGAAGGCGAGTGAGACGCTGCAACAAGCTTCGGAAGCGGCCGTGAAAGCGATTTCTAGGGTTACTGAGGAGATCAAGAGCCGACCCACCGCTGATCAGCATCTTCCTGAAACTCCAGCGATCCGGCTCGCCAAACTGCAGGCCGTCGATGCATTGAGGGCAGTAGAGAAGGCAGCGACCGACGCAACGTCATCAAATGTTGCCTCGGAAGATGCTAGCCGAGATGCTCAGACAGCATGGCTCGCGGCGGCGTCTGCGAACTCGGCACTAACGGAGCTGGAAATGAGCGAGGTGCGTAAGAAATTGGACGCCACACGCACGATGGAGGAGGCATCGCGCAAGGCTGAGCAGGACGCTGCGCTGAAGCCCTCAGATGAGGCAAGGGCGAAAGCCTTTCTTGCAAAAGCAGCGTACACCAGGAAAGCCGCGGCGGCGGCTGTGGCAGAGGAAGCAGTCAAGTACCGAGAGAAGGCCACCGCTGCCATGGAACGGGCTGCGAACGCTGCAGCCATGGAGTGCACTGCGCAATATGCAGCACGCAATGCAAACGAGCTTGTTGTGACCTTGTGGAGTTCTGCTGCGAAATTCAATGCCGGCGTGACAGGCGCGGAAGCAGCTCTCAAGGCGCGGGAGGCGTCGATACGAGCAAACGAGGTGGTGGCAGAGGCGGATAAGGCAGCGTCAGCAGCGCGTCAACTCTCCATCGAGGCCGGCACGAAATTGTCTGCAGCAAGGGTGAAGGCGGGTCGAATGTCCTCATACAGAATCATGGCTGAGACCGCTGCCGCCAAGGCAGAGTCGGCACCGAGGTCGACCATCGGTGTAGAGGCCGCCAAGGTCAAAGCGACGGCAGCCATTGAAGAGTTGACCTCCGCTGAGCAGGCTGCCGTTATGCTTGAGAAGGCCGCAAGCTTGAAAGTGGCAATGGCAACAAAGGCTCGAAAGCTAGCAAATGGAGCTCAAGCGATCGCAGACGAGGCAAACCGTCGTGTTCAGGCCGTGCTCGCCAAGAGACAGGAGTTTGAACAGCAGACAGAAGCCGAGATCGCAGAGTTCCGTAAGGCGGAGGGCATCGCATGCGAGAAGAACACGGTGCTCAAGGAGGCAGAGCATCAGGCCATGCTCGCTCTCAAGACTTCGAAAGCTGCCGCCAAGTCGGGTAAGGCATGGGCTGAGCGAACAGATTTTGCCTGGCGCAAGGCGGAAGCTCTAGCCGAGAAAGCACGCTCGGAAGCAAAGGAGGCCACCGACACCGTAGCACTTCATCGAGCGTCTGTTGACGTGGTGCAGCAGAAGATCGCCGCGCTGGAAACCGAACGCGCCGGTCTCGAAGCCAAATCACGGGAAACGCAGGCGAATGCTGACAAAACAAACGTTGCAGCAATGGCTGTCGAAGCGGATGCGAACGCTGCAAGTGCTGAAGCGGCAACGGCACGCAAAAAAGCCAAGGACGCTCTGGCACACAAGGAAGAGATGGCACGCAATGTCGACAAGGAGATCAAGGCTAAGAAGGATGACATGGATGAGGCTGTGGCGTTGGCAGCCGCAATCAAGGATGCAGTGGCGGCCGAGCAAGCTGCCAGGGAAGAATTGGCTGCAGCAGAACTCGAGGCACATGCTACCAGCGATGACCTGAACGCATTGACGAATGCGAAGAAGCAGGCGGAGCTGAGGGCCAAAGAAAAGGCGGACCTGGCCACGAAGGCTGTTCAAGAAGAGACTCTCGAAAGCAAAATGAAGCTCCAGACGGTCAAGTCTGCAAACGAAGCGGCCCAGAAAGCGGTCGTGATCGTGGCGAACGCACTCGAGCTTGCTGTCGAAGAGGCAGCGGCAAGTGAAGCAGCTGTGGCGGCCCATAACTTGGCGGAGCAGAAGGCGATAAAAGCGGCCGAAACTGATGCCGATCTCGTGGGTGGGGCGAACGCGAATCGGACATCGGCTACTGAGGCGCGGTGGTGCCGAATATCTGGCGAGGGGCTACGCAAAGCATTCATTGGTGAGCAGACCTCATTCACAATCGAAGCCTTCGATGAGACTGGCAGCCAACAACCCAATGGTGGTGACACGTTCCTGGTCGCCATTCGGTGCACGCGCCAAGGCACGCGCATCCCAAACAAGATCTTTGACAATGGCAATGGGACGTACACGGTGCGGTACCGGCCAACTGCTTGGGGCACCTGCAGCATCGCAGTGGCTCTACTCAACAATGGCTCCGTGCGTGGTGTATCCCTACCGGGTAGCCCCTTTCATTGCCAAATTTCAGCAGTGGTCGCCTCCGCAGCGCGCTGTGGGGTAGAGGCGCCCCAAACGGACACGATCGCGTGCGTGCCAAACTATTTCACCGTCAGCTTTCGCGATGAGAGCGGCGCGCTAACGCACGTCTCCAAATCAGCTTTGGAAGTGCTTATTCAGCGCGAGAACGAGTACATTGCGAGTGGCCTGCCACTTGCTTGGCGTCCGTTGTCTGCAAGAAACACGAAGCCGCCGCCAGTTGAAGAGGAGCAGCCAGTCGATGACGGGGTACCAGGCGGTGATGGTCTAGTATCGTGGTCGCCACGTAATGGTCGGCCCTTCGTGAGGCACGTCTCACCTCGTAAGGAGCTGGACCGCTGGGCACGCAGGATTGCCATCGACCCAGCCAGGGAGTGCGAACGCGCACGGCATCGTGATCAGGCCGAAGAGTGGAATAGGTTAGTGGGACGCTCTGCACTGAGCACAGCTCTCGTGCGGATGCCCTCACTATACCTGCAGGATCTTGAAATGGATCCATCGCGGATAGGCTTCGCATATGGCGGCATCCAAGGCGGTGATCGGCATCAGCAGCTTGAAGAGCAGTACAAGGTCAACTACTCTGTCGGTGTTGCTGGCGATTACCGATTGCACGTTCGTCTTCGCCAAGATGCCGAGCAAGGCGATAGCATTCTCCCTGGATCACCGATCAAGGTCAGGGTTGTTCCAGGCGTACCAGCACCCTTGTCCACTCGGATCCCAAGTAGCGAGCTGCCACTCAAGGGCAACTTGCCTGCACCGCCCCCAAAGGTCCAGCCGAAGGACCACAGCCCTCCACCAACCCTCCTGGATCGCCTTCAGAAGAGCCGAAGCACCTCAGGCGGCCTGATACTCTGGCAGCCTGACCCAACTCCAGCCGAAGCACCAGCCGACCTCGAGTCGAAGGATATGATAACTTGTAGATTGAGGCTACAGGTTTGCGACAGGGGAGGCAATAAATGCACCAGTGGCGGAGGTGATGTGACGTGCGGCGTGATGGATACCTCGCGAGACATCGAATCCAGCTGCGAGGATCAGCAGGATGGCACCTACGTCCTCACATGGCGGTCGCGGACCCCGCAATCCAAGGTGCAAGTGTTCATCAAGATCGATGGCGTTCACATCCTCGGTTCGCCCACAAGAATGGACCTCATCGATGTGCCCTCAAGGGCTGGTGAGAAGGATATCAGTGAGGTCCGCAGGGCAAAATCTGCACCGCAGTTACCAGTAGCCGCCAAGAATCATGCTCCGCCTGATCCTGCACCGTCTCATCGTGCTAAGAATCATGCTCCGCCTGATCCTGCACCGTCTCATCGTGCTGCACACTCTGATCGTGCCGCAAACAAGAAACGCTCATCGGCAGCCAACTCTGAAAGCCCATCGTCTTCAAGTCGCGAGTTGCTCTCGTATCGAGCATCTCAACGATCGTCGCGGCGTCCCTGGCAGCTTGACGACAAGAAAAAGAAGACCCCTGCAGAGGCTGTGGCCACAGAGAAGAAACCACTGGGTGACTCGCTGGCTACGGACCAGGCCAAGGCAACTGAGATATCATTAGAGACGGTGACTGAGGAGGCTGAGGAAGAATTCACAGAAGAGGAGAGGCAAGAGCAAAATGCGAAGTTAGAAGCAGCGGCCAACGTCAAGCAGAACCTCGCTCTGCTGAAACCTGAGAAAAAAGGACGAGGACAAACGTCTTCAAAGGTCCGAAAGGTTTAGGTACTGACAATTCAAGCACAAGCACGGACCGTGCACATACTTACGGTAGCATGGCTTACAACGAACGTGGTGAAGTGCGGCTGCAGGCTGCACACGCGGTGGGATGTCGGGCTACGCTAGGGCTACTTAGGCGGTACTTTTTGTTGAAGACGTCACGCACCCGACCGTGGACCGTTTCTGTTCCTGCTCGCACACGTTTAGAGATCTCCGCCAAGACGTGTGGCCTTTACCACACGTCACACGACTGTCGTCCTTCGTGTTTGACGGTCGGGAGACCTCGTAGACCGCTAGACGCAAGACTGAGTGACTAAGAGTGTTGAGCGCAGGGGACTAGCAGGGGGCCACAACATAAGAGGTAAACGACTGTAGACTGACGAGCACGACCAGCGGCACGTCATGCCGTCCTCCAAACAAAGTAGTGAAACTGCATGCTTTCTCAGTCCAGCCCAAATATAGAACAACTTTGTTTCTCGTAGTTCGCACAGGCTTTGACGGGTCGCTCGCAATCCATGCAAAACCACTCCCGTGTTAACGCTGCGTTTACCGCGCTGCTTCGAAGAGAGCGGCTATCGGCGATTCCCGTCGCGCCGTGGGAGTCCATCGACGGCGATCCTAACGACACCCTCGGGGGGTTGCGTGCAGACGCGCCCGCCGGCCTCATCTCGCATCGAAGCTTCCTTCTCCTATTCGACAGCGGTAACGATAATGAGCAGCTCGCCTGCCCGATCAGCGTGCGCTATCTTCGCCCCGGCGAGCGCGTATGGCGCCATGCACCTCCACCGCTACTGCAAGCGCCATCATCCGGCTGCGGAGCCAACGCCAGCGGCTTTCCCCGATGGTGGGCGCAGCATCTTGTAACCTGCAATCTTGGCACCTGCACTCGAACACCTTCCGTTCGCTTGCAGGCACCCTCAGCCTTATGGGACCCCCTTGGCCGCTTGCCAGATCACCGAGGGGAGCAATCTCGCCACCTGGCACTCTACTATCACATCGAGGGCATGAATGCCAGCTCGTGCATCGGGCGTCTCACTGCACGATGGCTTGGGGTGAGCTCAGACTGTGAACCTGAGCTCAGCTGGGAGGATGATGGCGCTCCTGTCCTGTGCACAACCGAGACCACGAGCGTAGAGACAGCATCGGCCACGCTCACGCCGCCACTCGAAGCGCGCCATCCTCATGTGGTGCGCGGCCTAGATGGTGACGGGCTCTACCTCTACATCGGCGGCGCAGTCGCGGTGCATGCACTGGCCATGAATGCATCGGACGGGAGACTTCCGTTGCATGCCGCAGCAGCCCCGGCAGAAACAGCCCAGTTGGTCGCCGTCGGCCCATCCTTCCATCTCCATGCGGATCGTCCGTTGGATGATTTGGATGGCGATGCCGCCATAAGCAGCGAGGATGGGTCTCATCTGCTCCTGCCCGGGCTGCAACGCTCGCCGCGCTCCAAGCTGGCAGGTGCGAGGCTGCTTGCCAGAGACTCCGAATGGGCCCTAGCTGAGCGTGCTGACCTCGGATTCCATATCGAGCTCGAGCTTCCACCCGGTTTCGTGAGCGACGACAACGAGATCCGTGCAGGTGAGAGTGACGAAACCACGGCCGCGTTTGCAGAGGCTCAGACCGCCTTCACTCGCAAGCAGCGTGAGGCTTTCTTCTGGGGCGAACGCGCTGACTGCCAGACGTGGTGTCGTGGCGGGGTGCACTGCGTCGTGCAGCTGGCGACCGGGGGCGATGCAAACAGCACGCGACAACGAGTGCTCGATGATCTCTCGAGCAACCGCACGGGCACGCTGCGTGAAGAGTGCCGAGGTTGCCCCGAGTGCCTCCGGCTCGAGCGCCGTGGAGCTCTGCGCCGTCAGCAGACATCGGCCGCCACGCCTTCAGAGCTCCGTCAGCGTCTCGCTGGCTACGCCACCATGGGAGGCACCACCACGCGTGCCGCCACACAGAGCCTCGCGCCGTGTGTCTTCGCTGTATCAGGCTACTACTACCTGCTCGTGCAATGGTTTGCCCCGCACGCTACCTCCAGGATCATGTATGGCCGAAGCCGCTCGCCCTTAGGGCCATTTATCGATCGCGACGGCCGTCGAATGAACGAAACGCGCAATGAAAAGCTTGCCGCCTCGGCATTTCTTCTCGAGCCAGGGGTGCGCTATCAAGGGGACGATCTGAATGTGAGCGACTGGCTGCCAGCCGGTGGCGAGGCACACACGCACGTCGATATGTCGGTGCGATGCGGTCCAGCAGAAATCCTTGGCCAGACGAGGCACTCGACTGGGGAGCTCGCTGAGGCGGCGGTGAGTGCTCTGGGCGAGCGTTTCGTCAATCCGCTCGTGGGCGAGCCGCTGTGTGCGACGCGTTCAAGTGGCGTGCTCACGACAAGTACGCACGCTCTACGCGATGTCAACAGCGCGGCCGAGTGTCAGCGCTATTGTGCGGCAACAGCCCCATGCCGCTTCTTCAGCTATGTGGGCTTCGAAGCTCAGGCACAGCCGTGGCGGGACATGGGCGGCACGTGCACACTCAAAGCTACAAGAAGTGCCAGTAACGGCAGCGAGTTCGATCAGGCTTTTGTGTGGGGCGCGAAGCCAACACCCATCAATGTCGAGGTGCCTGGAGGTTCACTGCTGCTTGACGCCCCGGCCGTGTCCCTGCGTGGCGAGGCGCAAGGGCCCGCGTCTGCAGGTGGACTAGCTTTTGTGATGCTCCCAGGTCAAGATGGTTTCGAACGTAATGAGCCAGCCGAACCCCAAGTCAAGCTCGTCGTGAGTTTCACGTTTGCCCCAACGCGGCGGTGCGCTGCCTACTACGACCGCCTGGAACGCGATGAGCTCCCAGGCGGCTTCGAGGAAGGCGTGTGCGAGACCAATCATTCCACATCAAATGCATCCTCGTCAAATGCATCCTCAGCGAATGAATCCATGGCACATCTTTCGGCGCACCTTGGCCTGCGAGAATTGCGCTTCACCTCTCACGGATGGCTCGAGTTGAGCTCCCGTGGAGCTGCCGCCAATGCCAGCTTCCCTCAGAACCCAAGGGCACAGCGCGAGCGTATTCACGTCTCTCGCTACCCACCCGAGAGCAACGCTGACTCGTATGGCCGCGGTGCTAACACGCTGGACGTCGTTGGCAATATTGGCTGCCAGCACCCGCTGCTTCGTGCCTTCCGCCGTTCGCCTGCTTGTGCACGTGCCTACGTGTCATCGCCAACAAATTGGGATCCGAATGCTGCACATCTCCCCGACGTCCATCCCACGCATGCAGCGGCGGAGGTCATCCCTCGGAGTCAGGCCGTCGCCTCAACTGTGGCTCAGCGCATGTGGCCGCTGCACCTTGCACCACTACCGCCCGCATGCGTCGACGACCAGTCAACTGGCGCTGCAGCTCGCAGCTCACAGCTCGGTTACGACCCGCCGCTTGCCTCGTGCATCGCTGCAGCGGCGGTAGGGCTCTGTGCAGATGCGGAGATGCGCTTGCGCTGCCCGTTGGCATGCAACGCCTGCCCGAGAGCCTCCTTTTCTATCAGTTGCGGATGCGAGCCGGCGATCGGGGGATCCAACACAAGCTCCATTGAGACTTCCGCCACCATTGAAGCTGCCCGGTCGCTACTCACACCACTCTGGACGTGTGATGTAGCTCCCATTATGCACGTGTCGCGCATCGATCCGACGGCCCTTCCTCTCGCTGGGGGCGCTCCCATCACCGTGCATGGCTCTGGTTTCACCGCACCCGCATCATGCCGGTTCGGAGAGCAGGAGCAGAGCATCGCCGCCGAGAATGTGAGCGCTCATCGGCTCGTGTGTCTCGCGCCTCCCGTAGCAGACATGGTAGACATGTACCGGGTAAGCAACTCGCGTGTGCTCTCGGTGCACGTTGCCTCTGCACTCGACTTTGACGGGCGTTGGCCGTCACCATCCTGGAGCTTCACAAGCGCCGAATCGACGCTGTTTGCATTCAACGCAACGCGGCTTCTAGCCGTGGAATGGCTTCAACCAGGAGGCGGCCCAGTCAGTGGCGGCACTTTGCTTGCCGTGCATGGCGATCTTTTGCTGAGGCCTCCGGACCGCGCCTCGCGCACTCATTTGAATTGCCACTTCACGCCCCTGCATGAGGATGGGAGGCAAACCGATGCTTCCAACCAAACAACTATCAGTGTGGCCAGCGTGATGTCGGGAGGTTCGGTTCGCTGCCGTACCCCAGCGTCGTCGCATGCTGGTCTCGTGCGCGTGGGCTTGCGGTATGCTCACGTCCCCAACGACGCACCGACGGCTACGTTTGCATACTTTGAGATTGCAACTGTCCACGCCAGCGATCCACATGGTGCTGAGCGTTCGTCCCTGGCACTCGAGGCTGCATACCCCCGTGGGGGTCCTTCACAAGGCGGTACTGTCGTGACACTTCGCGGCTCTGGGCTGTTCAACCATGGAGGTCAGGACCGCAGAGGCCTTGTGCTGCAAGGCATGTACTGCCGCTTTGACCCACCCGCGGCCAACGAGAGCTCGATTGCCGCCGCTCGATCTCACTTGGCGGCACTAGCTGAGGCTCACGCAAGGCTCGAGCTGCTCAAATTAGAGGCATTTGAGATGCGTGCGAGCATGGCAGCCAGCATCGAGCCAGGGCCGTCGCTCTTCTCGCTGGACCGAGCTGCGCGCATCGAAGGCGAGTTGGCCTCAGCAAGGCAAACGGCAATCGTTGCCCAGGCTGATGTTGACGCGTTGCAGCTCTACGGGTTCGATACATCGAGCGGACGTATGCGAGTGGCAACGTCGCTGGTGCCTGCTCACGTTGTGCCTAACTCGAATGGCACCATGGTAACATGCACTTCCCCAGAATTGCCAGACCAGCTTTCACACTCCTTGCAACAGGCGAGCATCTATCTCACCACCAATGCGGATGCCTCCGCCCTGTCCGAGACGTCAGTATCCTTCTTCTACTACCCGGAGCGCAGTGTGCGGCTTCGCGCAATGACTCCAACGGGAGGGCCAACGGACGGAAACACAACCGTGCTGGTGCATGCCATCATGCCTCGTAACATGCCTCTACTCGCCGATAGTGATGGACAAGAGGGCTGGGAGGGAGATTTGACGCCGGTGAGCTGCCGCTTTGCTAGCGTCATTGTGCCCGGGGTCCACGTTGTGACGGAAGAGGAGCCTGGGACTACCCCCAGTGGCCGGTCCAGAGCGTTGAGCGTGCGATGCGTCTCGCCGGCCGTTCCAGGTTTGGCTGCGCTCCAAAATGCTTCTACTGAAGCAGGTGTCACGATACTGCTCAACGGACAGGATGCTGCAACCGGGCCGAAGCTGCGTTGGCTCTACTACCCTGCACATCGCGTGCTCATCACGGCCCTTGCACCACGGGGCGGGCCGAGCGCCGGCGGCACTTTGGTTCGAGTCTTTGGATCCCTCTTTCGCAACGCTTGGGGTGTTCAATGCCGGTTCGGTGGCGAGGCGGGCACAACCGTGCCGGCCACCTGGCGTGCACTGGACGAAGTTGAGTGCGTGTCGCCACCTTTGGCACGCAGCGTCTCTGGCGTCGATACGTTCGACACTGCAACTGGGCCATGGTCACCGCACGCGGTCTGTATCACACTCAACGGCGATCTAGTTGCATGCAGCGGTGCCGCTGCCACAGAGGAACACGTAGCTCGCTTTTGGCATTTCGATGCAACTTTGGCTGGTAACGTGACGTCCATCTACCCAAGCGCAGGGCCCGCTGCCGGTGGAACCGAGATCACAATCACGGGCAGCCACTTCCGTGACCTTGGCAGCGGGCGAGCGGACGGACCTCAGTGTGTGTTTGGCGAGCCAGCAATAACAGGGATTCGCACAAGTCTCACTCCGGCAGTGCCATTGTTGGTCGAAAGAAATTCGACTTCCCGGCGCGAAGAGCCGCCAGCTGTGGCGCAATTCATATGCCTCAGCCCGCCACGAAGTGCCGTTGTGGTCTCCACCTTGGTCGAGTCGGAATATACGCAGGAGGCGCTTCCAGTGAGCGTTGCAGTGCGGCTGACCATGAATGCAGATCCTACTGCTGCCTCATCAACGGCGGCCCGTTTTGCGTACTTCGATGTGTAGCGGCTCCTGTAACGGCTACACCATGGTCGCGCGTTGGAGCATGGAGGGGGCGTCTCGAGCGTCCGAGAACGAAATGATTGTGGAGATGTGGACGCGAAAAGACTGAGTATCGAATCGAACGGTATGGTGCTACATTTCGGTGAAGTGAATCGTTTAGGTCCCATTTAATTAGCCGTCAGCTCTATAGGTCGTAAGCTCTACATAGCTGTAAACACTAAACGGGTAAACTGTATATTTAAGGGAATCAGCCTGGGCGGCTCACGCATCAGCCGTCACGCGCCACGGCGGTCGGCGCGATACAAGAGCGGGGGCATAGGGGGCAGAGAGGGGCTGCCAATGCAAAGGGTGCGCTCTAGGGTGTGGCTCACGGCTCACGCGTCATGCGGCTACAAGAGCGTCCCCGCATCTAGAATCCCTTATATCGTAGAACTTGCAGGGCGGCGGTGGCGGCGGTGCTAAAGGGGGTATCGGTGGCTGTGGCGGCGGCGGCGGCAGCGGCGGTGGCGGAGGCGGCAGGGGCAGGACGATCCATGGTCGTGGCAAGTGCGGCGGCCACCGAGGTGGAAGCGAGGGTGGCGCCGGCGGCCGCTCCGGTGGCGTTGTCGGCGGTGGCGACGATGGTGGCGACGATGGCGGCGACGGTGGCGGCGGCATCGGCGGCGGTGGCCGCGGCAACGGCGGCGGCGGCGGCGAGGGCTCCGGCAGAAGTGGAGACGGTGGCACAGGCGGCGGGAAGGCTGTGACAACGATGATCGAGTGAACGGTCGTTGTGTACGAGGTGGTTGTGAGAAGGGTACTCGCGAGCACCGTGGAGGCCAGCCTCGGCGCGAGCCAGTTGGACACTGCCCGCGCGTCTGCGGCCGAGCGGACTCGAATGGTGAAGGTGAGCTGGACGGAGCCGCTGCCGATCTTGAGCAAGCGCAGGCGAGCCAGCGGCTCGACAGCCAAATCCACGGTGCCGAGTGGAACGTTGGCCGCGGCGGCGACGACAGAGCGCAACTCCACGCGGACAGTCGGCGTGAAGTCGGCAGAGCTTCCCGCCGCAACGACGGACAGCGTGATGGCCGCGACAGCTGGTGGCACCGGCGGCGGCGAAGGTGGCGATGGTGGCCGCGCAGGTGGTGGCGAATACATTAAGCACGAGCCGTCGTCAAGTGTTGCGAGCGAGTTGTAGTTGACCGCCGCGGGTGCGGTGCACCCAGGCTTATCGAAGATACACGCCGCGGTCTGCAACTGATCCGACGTGAATTGGGTCATCTTGAGCGAGATTGCCTGCTCGCTCGAGACCGTTGCGTCCAGCGCGTAGTTCCGTGCCATGCTCACCATGCAGCCGACCACGTGGAATGTGCACGAGCCATCGCTCGCGGTGGCCAAAGTATTGTAATTGGACGCGATCGGATTGGTGCACCCGAGCACAGGGTAGGTACATAGCCCACTGGGCACATTGGACGTGCTGTCGTAGTTGTATGCCGCCGGGTCCAAGCATCCAAGGAAGGCGTGCACGCAGTCGCCCTCGCGTTGGATGGTCGCGCTTGCTCGGTAGTTGATCGCCGTCGGCGCAAGGCAGCCGTAGATCGTCGGCGGTGCGCACATAGACTGGTTGTGCAGATTGGCTGCCGCGAAGTAGTACTGGTTGGTCGACTCTGTACAGCCATAGATGGGAAACGAGCAGGCCGCATTGGCGTGGACCACGCCCGCGCTATTGTAGTTGAGAGCTCCAGGGTCCAAGCAGCTCGCGTTACCCGACGCCTGCTGCTGCCGACGCCCGGCAGCGCACATGCTGCCGACGTGGAAGGCGGCGTTAGCATCGTAGTTGGGCGATGCCGAGTCGGCGCAGCCCGGAAAGCGGCAGCAGCCGCAATCGACATTGTACCCGACGTTTGCGTAATTAGACGCGCTCGGGTTCGTGCAGCCCGTAAAGACCGCTACACACGATCCGTCGTTGGTGGTGGCCCGCGGGTTGAAGTTGAGCGCCAGACCGTCGGTGCAGCCCAGGTACGTGCACTGGCCAGCCACGTGCACATTAGCGCCTGGGTGGTAGCTGGTGGATTCAGAGTCCATGCAGCCGGGCACTGGATACGTGCACGGCGCGTTAGACGTGGCCGACGGGTTGAAGTTGCGTGCGTTATGGTCGAGGCAGCCGGCATATTGGCAGGTGCCGTCGTCGATGGTCGCCGCCACGCGATAGTTTTCGGCGGTGGAGTCGGCACAGCCAAGAATGACGGGGGGGCACGAGCCGTCGTCGTGCGTGGCCGCGGGCTCATATCGATACGTGCGTGAGTCTGTGCAGCCGCCAATGCCCACGCAGGTGCCGTCGTCCACAACGGCGAACGCGCGGTAGTTGAGTGCGCGGGAGTTGGTGCAACCGCCCGGTGGGGAGCGGGGTGGCGGCGGCGACGGCGCCGGAGGCCGTGGCGGAGAGGGCGGCGGAGGTGGCACAGGGGGTGGCGGCGAGGGCCGAGGTGGCTGTGGTGGCGGATTGGGCGGCGGTGGCGGCGCCTGTGGCAGATTGGCTGGAATTCGTGGTGGATATGTCGGCGGTGGTGGATTGGGCGGTGGTGGCGGGCTCGGGCTCGGAGGAGGTGGCAAAGATGGCGGCGTCGTCGGGAGCGGCGGCCGCGACGGTGGAAGTGAGGGTGGCGCCGGTGGCGGTGTCGACGGTGGCGGTGCTGGCGACGGCGGCGGCGGCGGCGGCGATGGCGACGGCGGTTGCGGCGGCGGCGGTGGGGGCGTCGGCGGATGAGCTGGCGTCGGACTTGGCGGTGGGTGCGGCGATGGAGGCGGTGGCCGTTGCGGCGGTGGCGACGGAGGAGGCAGATTTGGCGGTGGTGGCGACGGACGAGGCATCCTGGGCGGTGGTGGCGACTGAGGCGGCAACCTCGGCGTTGGCGGCGAGGGAGATGGAGGACGCGGTGGGGGCGGCCATGGAAGCGGTGGTCGTGGCGGCGGTAGCAACGGAGGTGGCGGCCTCGGCGGCGGCGGTTTCGGAGGGGGGGGCGAGGGCTCTGGCGGACTTGGGCTCGGCGGCGGGGGCGGAGGCGGCAACGGCTCCGGCGAGGGTGGCAGCCTCGGCGGCGGCGGCGACGGAGATGGCAGCCTCGGCGGGGGTGGCGACGGTTGTGGCGAACGCGGTAGTGGCGGTGATGGAGGCGGCGATTGGGGCGGCGGTGACAACGGAGGAGGTGGCGGCGGCGCATAATGCAAGAGTGCCAATGATCGAGCTGCAACCATGACCACAATGAGCAGTATCGCAATCCCGAGCCCCAGAGCGGCAGCCAATCGAGGGCACTCTGCAGCTCTGCTGAATAGCGCTTGGCAACAAACTTGCGCCGACTGCTGTACAGACTGCCACCATTCTCTGCGTGTTCTGTGGAAATAGCGCATGGCAACGCGCATCCGCAAAAAACTGGCGTCAGAGGCATCTCCGCATGCCACGCATGCGTTGTCCCATTGCCGCCGCAGATCCTGCAGGCGACGGACTTGCTGATAGGTACGTGGAGTCACGGACGCGTCCTTGGCAAGTTGTGCATAGATGGCAAGAACGTGGTCATACTCCATGGTGATCTCAGATTCACCGTTTTCATGGCTTCGGATACCCCATTTGATCAGTGCCTCTGTGGCCTCATCGTCCGTCTTGTTGACAAAGTTGACTGAGGTCGTACGCGGCGACGGCAGCCTCGATGGCTCAGGTGGGGCAAATGGATGAGAGCTGTCCTGCATCAACCCAGCGAGGCCACAGGCGAGGGGACCCGCGCGTTTGAAGCGAAAGATTTGGAGGCTTCCGTACCATGGTATGATCGCGAAAGTTGGAAAGTAGTTGTGCATGCATTCGATTCAAGCAACCGGTAAAAAGCAACCGGGTAAGTGCTCCTCTTTGACAATAGCCGGGAGCTACCACGTACTGTAAACTCAAACTGGAAGGCGAACGCATCTAATTGAGCTCATTACTCAACAACTCGTGCGTCGTGCGGGTGGAGACACTAATTCAACTCCATTAACCTAAAGCACTACTGTACCAGGCTTACTACATGGCTTGGAATGGTCTGGCGGCTGCCAGCCAGCCTGTCGGTGCCTGCAGCATTATGGTGCCTGTACAGCCGAAGCCCGGCGTCACTCCGTTGGCTCGAATCAATGATGTCCCGCAACCAAAAATGTCTGCCTGCGCTCATGTCACGGCAACCAAAGATGTCTGTCTGGTGCGCTAAGGTTACTCCCGCCTCGCCACGTGCTCATTTGCCTTTCTTGACCTTACGATTCGAGGGTGGCCTCTCTTTCACAGCCCTGCCAGCGCCGACGAGCTCCTGCTCCTCCTCAGGAAAGGGCCTTGAGAGGTCCGCGATGATGTCCGCGATGCCGATGGCGGTGGCGGCGACGGCGGCATCAGGTTTCACCTTCTTTCCCTTCTTTTTACGATTAGAAGGCGCGCGCTCCTTAGTTCCGTGCCCGCTTCCCAGGAGCTCGTTCTCCACCGCCGAATCGTCGGCTGGAAGCAAGGATCGCCGCGGCGTAGTAGCAGCCGGCGAACTAGTAGCCGAAGAAGGGGGCGAACCCGCCGTCGAAGGGAGCCTGGTCGAAAGAGGTGTCTGCCCTGTTGGTGCTTCGACGATCTCATTGATGTGCCCCAATCGCATGCGAGCGTGCCGCGGCGGCCGCTCCTTGATCACCGCTGGCGTGCCAGCGTGTGCATCCTCCGCCGCTTCAGTATCGGCGGCAAGCTTTGCATTGCGTGCTTTCTCCTCTTCAGTTTTGGGTGGCGGTAGTGTGGGCAGGTGCGAGAGGTGAGGTGGCAATCGGATACCGTACTTGATGGCGAGGAGCGCCATCTCGCGGTCAGATTTGGCCGTGAGCATTTCACCCGAAGGGATTTTGGACTGGAGCAGCAGCAGCATCAGGTCAGCACCCGCTCGGCTCACTGAAGGCCCCGATATTGGCATTGGGGTAGGTCGGTTCTTGAGACCGGAAGGCCCCATACCACCGAAGCCTTCCACGAAGTTCAAATGGCCAGACAAATACATTTGTTTGAGGAATGGGGCTGCAGCGGCGAGGTGGCTACTATCGACGGTAGCCCTGAATTTTCGCTTGCTTTTTCACGAGTCCATCCAGAAGGACAAGTCAAGTCAAGTCAAGTCAAGTCAACTCTCACGCTGCCTAATTTATGCACAGCCCTACTAGTTTGCTCGTTCGTCGTTTCTGGGTTTTGGATTTGTTGAGCCCTCCTTCTATCCGCCTCTGTCACCTATCTGTCCTCTGTCACCTCTGTCCTCGTACTTCAGAGGCCGCTGCGCGACATGACTTGGGATGGGCAATACGGCGTCGTCTACACGGTATGCACACGAAAATAGCGTCTTCTTAACTGGATATCCATGCTTGACTCCTTGACTCCCCTTGACATGACTTGACTTGACCGCTGACTTGACGAAAATCGCGTTGGCGGGCAGCGCGGCTTTCCGACGATCGCGCGCGGCGCGGGCATCATGGCGGACAATATGGATGTGGATACCTATCAGCTCTCGGCCACGCTTCCACGGCACGAGGAGAAGGAGAATGACGTGCGCTCTGTGGACAGCCTTGACGACGGAGCGATCGTCACGGGCTCGCGCGACCGCACCGTGCGAATCTGGCGGCCAGTGAGCACAGATGAGGGCGTCACCTACACTTGCAACACCACGCTCATCGGCCACACCCACTACGTGCAGCGCGTTTGCGTTCTCCCTCATGGCGGCATCGCCTCATGCTCGAACGATAAGCACGTCATCGAGTGGGACGTGGAGAGCGCGGCGCCGCTGCGTGTGCTCGAGGGCCACACGGACGTTGTCTCGTGTGTCGCCGTCTCCGTCGCAACTGGCATGATCTACTCGGCGTCGTGGGACAAAACGGCGCGCGTGTGGAAGGACGGTGCGTGCGTGCGCGTGCTCAAGGGGCACGAATCGGCGCTCTGGGCGGTCATGCCGCTCGACGAGCTCGACGGGCAGACGCTCACCGCCAGCGGCGACAAGACGATCAAGCTCTGGACGGGCGACACATGCTCGCACACGTACACGGGCCACACGGACGTCGTGCGCGCCCTCTGCTGGGTCTCGGGAATGGGCTTCCTCTCGGCAGCCAACGATGGCACGGTGCGCCTCTGGGAGCTGGGAGGCGGCTGCCTGAGTGTCTTTCAGGCCAGCGAGTCCTTCGTGTACGCCATCTCGGTGCTCCCGAGCGGCGAGTACCTCACGTGCTCCGAGGACCGCAACGTGCGCCTCTGGTCGAGCGCCGGCGACCTCGTCCAGTCGATCCCGCACCCATCGACCGTGTGGGCGCTCAAGGCGCTTGCCAACGGCGACATCGTCGCGGGATGCGCCGACGGCAACGGTTACGTGTGGACGCGTGACGCGTCGCGCGCCGCGCAGCCCGCGATCGCCGCTGCCTTCAAGGCGGAGGTGGCCGCCTTCGAAGTGTCGGCCGAGCAGGTCAAGGAGGGCATGCTCGGCGACCTCGACACCACCAATCTGCCTGGGTCGGATGCGCTCGCCCAGCCCGGCCAGCGCGAGGGGCAGACGAAGATCATCAAGGATGAGGGTGCGCGGATGGCACTGATGAGCCATGATTGCCTCTGGACGACCTCTGATGGCCATTGATGGCCTCCCTCATTAGGTACGGGCACGCCGTTCCTTTACCAGTGGAGCGTCGCCTCGGGCTCATGGGAGAAGGTGGGTGAGGTGACCAACGCCAAAGGCGACTCGTCGAGCACCATGTTTGGCAAGAAGGTCTTCGAGGGCAAGGAGTACGACTACGTCTTCGACATCGACCTCAACGGCTCTGCCCTTCAGCTGCCCTTCAACCGCGGGGACGACCCTTGGATGGCCGCGCAGCAGTGGATCTGGAAGCATGGCTTCGAGCAGGGCTTCCTCGACGCCATCGCCAACCACATCATCACGAACGCGCCAGACAACGTGCCACAGCTCAACACGGGCAACGTCGATCCCCTGACCTCGACCGGCGCCTACCGGCCGCGCCCGGCCCCTTCGGCGGGCGGCAGCAGCGCTGGGAACGTCGATCCTTTCACCTCGGCCGGCGCCTACCGGCCCGGCGGCGGCGGCGGCGGCGGCGGCGGCGGCGGCGGCGCTGGCGACATCTCGGCGGCGCGCTACCGGCCGGGCAACGCAGGCGCGGCGCCCGTGGTGCCCTCGGCGCCAATGCTCACGTTCGACGTGTGCAAGCACGACGGCGTCCTCGCGAAGCTCATGCAGTTCAACGGCGAGATGCACGCGGCGGGCGAGGCGACGCCCCTGGACGAGTCGCAAGCGGCCGCGCTCGCCAAGCTCGTCGGCACGCTCAAGCAGCCCAACAGGTTCCACGCGACGAGCGTCTCGGCCGCGGAGCTCGCGCTCTTCACCTCGAGTGGCGGGCTGCTGAGCTGGCCATTGCCGCGACTCTTCCCGTGCGTTGACCTCTTTCGGTTACTGGTACTCCATCCGAGCGCGGCGCAGCATCTCTCCGCCGCGGCGCCGCCGCTCGTGCCGCGGCTGCTCCGCCTGCTCGCCGTCGCGCAGACTGCGGCCGCCGCTGACGACAAGCCTGCGGCCGCGGCGGTGCTCATGCTGCTGCGCACCTGCGCCAACCTCGTGTCGCGCTACGAGCTGCGCCCGATGGTGGCCTCGTCCGCCTCGAGCCTCGTCGACGTGCTCTCGGCGCCCATTGAGAGCGGCCCGACGCAGCCGCGGCTCGCGGCGGTCTCGATCCTCTTCAACGTGTGCATGCTGCTGAGTGCCAAGGATCTTGCGCCCGAAACGGCGCTCCAGATGGACGGCGTGGCGCTTCAGGCCCTCTCGCTGCTCCAGCTGGCGCTCTCCGTGCCCGCGCTGCTCGAGCCCACCGAGGAGGAGAGTCTCTTCCGGCTGCTCGCGACGCTCAACGCGCTGCTTGAGGTCGAGGGGATGCTCGTCACTGCTAAGGAGCTCGAGCTGCACGTGACGCTCGGTGCACTCGCCCTGTCCGCGGCCGCCCCGCCCAAGACGGTCGCGTGCAAGGAGGCTGCCCTCAAGCTCCTGACCAAGTGAGGGAGAGGGCTGGGGGTGGGTGGGCAACTGGGGCTCGGGACTGGCGCGGCACGGCACGGCACGCCCGAGAAGGCGGCATCTCAGTGAGAGCGGTGCACAGTCACGCTCGGTGGGAACTGGGATACATGCTGCCCACCGAGGAGCATCGACGAGGAGCAGCGCGTGAGAGCAAGAACTGTGTCTCTGTGAATCGGCGCGAGGAGAGGAGATGTACTTTGCCGATCCGACGACCTGTGAGTGTGAGTTCGAAAAAACGCGCCGTTTTGGGCGCCAATCCCGCAGCAACCGCTGGTTGGCGAACCTGCGGCTGTGGACTGTCGGTTTGTCCATGCTGCGCGGAGACTTCCAGAACTTTGGCGCGGAGCAGCGTGCACGCGCCGAGGCTCAGAAGCGTGAGAACGAGCACCATCTGCGCGAGCTTCGTGAGCAAATAGAGGCTCAGCGCCAGCGCAAGCGCCGCGAACGCTTCGAGCCAGCAACTGTCGACCCCGGGGATGTCAATCGTGGCAACCGTTACCTCGAACCCGTGCTGCCGCGCGACCCCGCGGCCGAGCGGCCGGCCAACATGGCCGGTGGTCCCTCGCAGCCGCCGCCGCCGAGGCTACCACTTCAGCAGCAGCAGCAACCGCAGCAGCAACCGCAGCAGCAACCGCAGCAGCAACCGCAGCCAGGCAACCGGCTGCCTTCGGTCTTCAATGCGCCACGCCAGCCGCCGCAGCAGGCGGCAGCGCCGCCACCACCGCCGCAGGCACCACCCTTTGTGCCCTTGCCGTTGGCCGGTAAGCCCACAGGGCAGCCAGCGCTGGCTCAGCTGCCACAGATCCCGCAGTTCGCTCCACTGCTGGCACCTCCGCAGCCGCCGCCGCCTCGGCCGCCGCCGCCGCCGCTCCCGCCCGGCTTGCCGAGCGTACCGCAGCGGCTGCCGCCGCCGGCGCCGCCAGGCGCGCCCGCCCTGCCAGCGCGCGCTGGCGTCGGCCCGCCCGCTTTCCCGGTGCAGTACGCGGGGCCGTACGCAGCGCCTGGCGACCTGCGCGTAGGCGGCGTCGGCGGGAGGCCTCAGCCGCCGCCCGCCCAGTACGGGTTCGAGCCGGAGGGCGGCGAGGAGCCGCTGCTCGATGAGGCCGACCCGGCGGGCGAGGCGGTGGTGGGGGCTGCGTGGGTGCAGGAGCGCATGGGCGCGCTCGAGAAGCAGATGCGCGCGCTCGCGGCACGAGCCGAGTCGGCCGAATTGACGAACCGCGATCTCGTCTACGAGACGCAGTCACTGCGCGCGAAGCTCGACGCGCAGATGCGCCTGGCCGACGAGAAGCTGAATCAGGAGATCCGCGAGCGCGCGGAGCTGCAGCTGTCCGTGCGCGTGGCCGAGAGAGAGCAGACGTATGAGAAGTCGACGGTGCAGGCGCTCTCGTCACAGCTCGTCTCCCTCCAGCTCGAGCTGGCTGAGTGCCGCCAGCAGCAGCAGCAGCTCGCGAGCGCGGTCGAGCTTGCGGCGACCGCGGACGCGGCGGCGGCACGACTCAAGCTCGAGCTGGAGGCCGAGAGGGAGGAGGCCGCACTGGAGCGCAATCGACTGGCGGAGCGCGGCGGCCGACTCGAGGACCTTGTAGGCCGCGTGCGCTCCGAACTGCTCGCGAACGCAGAGCAGGTGGGGCACGAGCTGCGGCTGCGCATGCAAGCGATCCAGAACATCGACGAGCGCGAGGCGTTGGACGCGCGCGCGGCGGTGGATGCGTCGCGCGAGCTCGCCGAGCGCTTGGCGGACTTGTCCGAGGAGCTCAAGGGGGCGGAGGGCGAGCTGCAGCATGAGAAGGAGGAGCGACTGCAGAGCGACCAAGCGGCGGCGCAGGCACGCGACGAGCTCCAGAGCGCGCTCGAGGCGCAGCAGCAGGCGGCGGCGCAGCAGGCGCAGCAGGAGATTGACAAGCTCAGGCACGAGCTCGGGGTGCGCGAGCACGCCGAGAGGGCGCTCAAGGCGATGCTCGCCGCAGCGCACGCTCAGCAGGGAGCCTTGGAGGACAAGGGGGACAACACGCAGGCGCAGAACCAGCTGACCTTCGACGACCTGCGCGCGATGATCGCAGCGGTGGACGTGCGCGTCTCTGAGGAGGTGGGGCAGCGCAAGGCGGCCATCGAGGACGTAAAGAAGCTCGTGGCCGAAGAGGCGGAGGCGCGCGGTGCCGCCGTGCAGAAGGCGCGCGACGCCGCGACCGCCGCGACCGCTGCGACGGAGCAGGTGCTACGCACCGAAATCCGCGCGCGCATGAAGGGCGAGGTGGCGCTCTCGAATAAGCTGCTCGAGCAGAGCGAGGCGGCGGCGACGGCGACGCACCGCGTGCAGCAGGCGCTCGACGAAGAGGTCGCGAGCTCGGCCCGCCAGATCAAGGCGCTAGGCGAGCACATTGCCGAGCACACGGGGCGGTCCGAGGCGGAGCTTGCGACGCACAAGGAGCGGCTCGAGGCGATCACCGGCCGGCAGGCGTCCGCCATCTCGGCGCTGCACAAGGAGCACAATGACCTCGTGAAGGCGACGCGCTCGGCGGTGGCCGCTCTCAAGAAGGCGCTCGATGACGAGATCGCGGCGCTCGAGGCGCGGCGGATCGAGGCGGTCGCGCAGGTGCAGCAGAAGCTCGAGGCGGCGGATGCGGCCAACCTGGAGGCGACCACGCAGCGCGTTGAGCAGACCGAGGCGCTCGCCCTCTCGAAGCTCGAGGACGCACACGAGGCGCTCGCCCGGGAGAGGCTCGAACGCACGAATTCGGAAGAAGCGCTCATTGCCTCCTTTGAAGCTCGCTACGTGGCGCAGGCGGCGATGACCGCTGCCGTCGAGAAAGCGATCGACGAGCGACTCGTGGTGCACGACACGCGCCTTGACGCGACAGATAAGGCGCTCCAGCACACGACAGACGCGCTGCAGGCAGAGGTGGATGCGCGTGCGCAGGCCGATCAGAAGATGCAGTTCGAGCTGCAGGTGCAGATCGATAATCTCGTCGAGGAGCTCTCGACGACCAACGGCCAACTCGAGGCGCAGGCGGAGGTGCAGATGACCGAACGCGCCGAGCGTGTTGAGGCCGTGCGCCATGCCAATGAGCTCGCGGCGGCGCAGCTGGCCGAAGTGGCCGCCGAGCTGAGTGCGACTGCGAGCGCCGTGCGCGACGAGATTGCTCGCTCGGCCGAGGCCGCTGCGGCCGCACTCAGCCATGTGCAGTACAAGACGCAGCGCAACCTGCAGGCGCTGCAGGAGGGGCTGCAGCAGGGGCTGCAAGACGCCGATGCGCAGCTGCAGCAGCTCGAGCAGCACTGCGCGCACCAGCTACAGCACGGGCTCGACGCGCTCGGCGCCAACCTCGAGCACCTTCTCGAAAACGGAATCGCACTCGAGTCGATGGCGCGCTCGGACGCGGACCATCGACACGCGGCCGACGTGGCGCGCCAGTTCGATGCGCTCGAGACGACGGTGCACGTACATCGTGAGGAGGCGGCCGCGGCGGCCGAGGCGGCGGTCAGGGCGGCGGAGGTGCGCGCATGCGTCGCGGACCTCGTTGCGATGGTTGAGGCCGACGAGGCGCGCGCGAGCCGCGACGGCATGGCCTCGGCGCTCGAGGTGGAGGTGCGACGCGCGAGTGCCTTCGAGGCCTCACTCTCCGCGCGGCTGACGCAGCTCGACTTTAAGCACGAGGAGCGTGGTGATGCGACGAACGCGCGGCTGCAGGCGCTCGAGAAGGTCGAGTCCGAGGGGATCGGCCAGGTGCGAAGCGACCTCGAGCAGACGCGGCACGAGCTGGTGCTCACGACGGCGCGCCAGACGAAGCGGCTCGACGAGGAGCGCAGCGCGCGCATCCAGGCCGTCGAGGAGGCCGAGATTCTCGCGCGGGAGATCGAGGCGGCGCAGCAGCAGGCCGAGGTGCACTCCGTGATGGAGGACATGCTGCTGCGCCTTGAGCAGCGGCTGGGCGCCGAGAGTGAGCGCAGGGCGCACAACGCGCTCGTGGATACCGTCGAGACGCTCCACGTGGCGACGAGCAAGCGCATCAAGGACGTGCAGGCGGAGGCGGGTGCGGAGGCGGCGACGCTGCGCCTCGTGACGGCGACGGCCGAGGCGGCGCTTGGGAAGCGGATAGATTTGGAGGTGCATGAGGCGCGTGAGGAGGCGGCCGCTTTCTGTGATGCCCTGCGGCAGGAGGGCGAGGAGAGGCGCATGGCGGGGGAGAAGGCGCTGCGAGCGGAATTGGCCCATTCGGTCGCGAAGCTCGACGCGCAGATCGAGGACACGGTCTCCGCGACGCTGCGGGCAGCCGAGGAGAAGGAGGTGGTCGAGGAGACAGTCCAGCGCCTGATCGAGGCCCTCGAAGAGCGCGAGCAGTACGAGGCCGAGCGCGCGCGCCAGAAGCAGCTCGTCGCACTCGAGAAGGAGATGAACGAGCGGCGTGCGGCGGCGGCCGCCGAGGCCGAGGCGGAGCGCGCCGCGCAGAGCTCGCGTGCCACCGAGATCGAGAACCAGGTGGTGCGCCTCTCGACGCGCCTCGAGAAGGTCGAGGCAGAGGCCACGGCCAAGTACGAGCAGGCCGCCGACTTCGTCACCACCGCCGGCGAGACGATCGAGAAGAAGTGTGCTGCGCAGATGGAGGCGATGCAGGCGACGGTCGACGGCAGCAAGGTAGAGGCGGATCAGAAGCTTGCGCTCTCGGCCGAGCGCATGAAGGAGCTCGAGGCGGCGGCCAAGCAGGCAGAGGCGAGCGTCGAGGCGCTCAAGCTCGGCCTCGGGCTCGCCGGGCTGGGCGGCGAGGGCGAGGGCAGCCGCACGGTCCGCTCGTCCGAGCTCGAGGGGCTTCGGGAGCAGCTCAAGGTCGACGTCGCCAAGGTCAGCGCGCAGCTCGAGGCGGCCATCGCCAAGTTCGAGTTGCAGAGCGAGGGGCTCAGGATTGTGGCGGAGGAGGCGCGCGCACTCAAGCTCGAGCGCGTCGAGAAGGAAAAGGAGGACGCGGAGAAGGCGGCGGCGCGCGAGAAAGAGCTGCGCCTGGAGGCCGCGACCAAGGCCGCGAAGTCGGCCGAGGACGCGGCCGAGAGCCTCGCGCAGAAGGAGGTGGCAGAGCAGAAGGCGAAGAAAGCCGACGAGGAGCGACTGCGCGCCCAGGCGGCGGCGAAGCAGGCGCAGCAGGCAGAGGCCAAGGCCAAGGCGGAGGCGGCTGCTGCCAAGGACGGCCAGGCCCAGGGCCAGGGCAGCGCGCCCGCCCCGCCGAGCATGGAGGGCCCAGGCAGCGAGCCTCAGCCAGAGCCAGCAGCTGATGGCACGTGACCGCCGTGAGAGCAGGGGGTGCCTTTGCACACATGCAGTCAAACATGGAGAAAGGTTGGTCGTGATGTGAGATGTGTCCGCTGTTGTGTGAGACCACGTTCATCATTCTCGCCACCACGTTTCGCTTAGTGAATAGTGCGGCCAAACATGACTCGTGAGGTGTGCGCAAGAGCCCTCGCGATGGGATTGTACCGATAGTACAACGTTTTCCAAGCGCCATCATGATCATCGATCATGCGGCCTTTCACGGGCGTCGTTCACGGCCGATCGGACGGGACTCGGGAGTCCCGGACGACGCGCGAAACGTCCGAGGAAGCGAAATAGAATCGGGATCGATGAAACGTGCGATACGCGCAGTTGCGACCTGACCACGCGAACGTCGCGCGACTTGTATGTAGTTGTTTGAAAGTTCAAAGTAGTTGTTGTACACTCACTACCCTACGTAGAAGACTTGACCGCGATCTCCCGTAACAAACACACAACGTCCGGTCACAACACTCCAAAAAGACGCATCTCTATGCCCACTCAGCAACGCCGCACGCTCCAGCCCATTTGCACGACACAAGCGTGGCAGCTATACTTGATACAGTGGTCCATCCGATCTCCTCATACTGTAGCACTGGGAGCACATGCCGCCAGTGTCGGCACTGCCGAAGAAGCCGCAGCCCGCGGTGCACGGCGCAGGCGGAGGGGGAGAGGCTCCTAGCGCATGCCAGCGGATGCTCCGCACCTGCTTCGGGTCGTACACGACGTACTCCTGGCCTCTCGAAACGGGCCGGGCGATGCATACGGAGTCAAATCCCAAGGACTGGAGCTTCTGCAGCGTCATGTTGGGGTCCCCGGCGGCCTCAAGGGTGTGGATCCGACCGAGGGCAACCATCGCCTCCAGGATCACACCGTGCCTGTGCGCCTTGTGGCCTGTGAGCTCAGGAGTCGTGGCAAAGTAGATCCCTCCTCCAGCCACCCCACCATTTCCTGGCTTCATCTGCTGCGTTTGAAGGATGTTTTGGGCGGAAGCAGCATCGGTTTGGTGGTAGAGCTTAGTGCCTCCTGAGAAGAGCTTCGTGCCTCCTGAGACGAACGTCGCCAGACGGCGACGAAGGAAAGACGTCGCCCTTGCCCTCGCCTTTTTGTACCGTGGAAAGACGAGAGCGAGGGCAAGGGCGAGGGCGAGGACGATGATAATGACGGCGAGGACGATGATAATGACGATCATTGAATTGCCGCTCGTCTCGACTGCCAATCCAACTGCCCACGGTGACATGGGCGGCGATGGCGGCGATGGCGGCGGCGGCGAGGGCGGCGGCCGCGAGGGCGGCGATGGTGGCGATGGTGGCGGTGGGGAGGGCGATGGCGGCGGTGGGGAGGGTGGCGGCGGCGAGGGCGGCGGTGGCGAGGGCGGCGGCAGCGAGGGCGGCGGCGGCGGGAGTAGTGGCGGTGGGGGTGTTGGCGGCCGCGATGGTGGCTCGGATGGTACTGGCGGTAGGGGGGGCGGGGCCGAGGGCGGCGGCAAGGGCGGTTTCATAACCATAAGCACAATCCACACAGTGAGGCAGATCAGGAAGGGCACGAGCAGGCAGCAACACCAACAGCAGACAATCCGCCGCCCCTCAGAGGAGCGCGGACACCCGCCAATCGTTGGAATACAGGTTAACATGCAGGATAACATGCAGGATAGCATGACGATCCACGCTACCGCGAAGAACGTCTTTGGTGTCGAGGGGCCACTGAACCAGTTGGGTAATGGCGACGGCGGCGGCGGCGGGCGCGGCGGCGGCGGGCTCTGGAGACGAGGGCCACAATCGTTGCAGTCGGTGCCCAAGCTGCAGAAGTTGTACATATTTCCGGGGCCGCCGTCGTCGCAGTCACCGTCATACTTGGAAACGCACGTGTCTGTGCATTGTCCCACCGTGCCGCTCAGCTGGAGGAGGAGCAGAACAAATGTGAGCATCGAGTGGCGGGGCAAACCGACTCGAATCGCACACAACAGCTTGCGCGCGAGGCCCTTGGCCGGCGTGGCCGGAATGGTAGTAGGAGCGAGAGCGGTCATCATTTGTTGATTCGTATCTGTGCGAGGGGCGGGCACGCGTGAGCGCAGTCGGCGAGGGCGCGCGCGAGCAGTGTGCGCTCGGGGTACAAAAGGGGTGGAGAGGGTGATACGGAGCTAGCACGGCCAACGGGCTAGGAATGTGCTCGAGCCGTGGAGTGCGCGCCTCACATACACGAGTAGAGAGCGAGCGGCCCCTTTCTGCACGCTCGCTTTCCGTGCGCTGTTTTGGGCTTTTAACTGTGAATGTGAAGAGATCACTTTATCCGCTTCAAGAGCTCTAGGAATTCTACTCTTGTGAGTGATCATGAGACATGACGTCAGTGTGATGTGTACATGTATGTTTGTCGAACGGATCGCAGCGCTCATTGTTTATTCACACTTCGTGAACGTTCACACCTCGTACAATTTTCACACCTCGCTTATTCTCTGCTCGCGAAGTGTAGGACGCATACCGCGCTCTCAGACACGGAACATTTTGTATATTCAATCACAACACTACCATCACGCGACGTATTACATTTAATATTCACAGCCTCAAAATTCACAGCCGTCAATTCGAATTCCAGTCGGAAATCCCGTTCACAGTCCTTTCAACAACCGCGAACCGGAGCTCTCACGGGGTCTTCTCAAACCTCAGTGCGTGTCAAACCTCTGTGAGGACCTCTGGGCGTACTGACGTTGTGCCGCACGGCGTGGGAGGAGCGTGCCACGCTCTTGCGCTGGGTCTCGGTCTTCTGCATGATGGCCGCTGCCATCGTATCCTCCCCGTCGCCAATAAGATTCGCGAGCCAGAGCATCTGACGCGGCACCGACTGCGTTTTCTGAAAGCCCTTGGCCACTGCGTCCTGACCGCCCACACCCGCGCCGTTGCCAGCCTCGGGTAGCCGTTCGCGTCTGGAGAGTTCGCGGATCGACCTGGACGATTCCTCTGCACGTCCCGGAGCCGTCGCACTCGTCAGAACCACCGTCTCTCCGGTGAGCTGCCGAGCTGTTGCACCTCCGCCGACTTGGGTCCACGTCACGCGCTTGCTGCGTAAAGGGAGCGCCGGCCTGAGCGCCGCCCCCACCTGCTCTGCCGAGGCGAACTCATCCTCCACCTCGGGCTCATGCTCGGGCTTTGAGGCCGTTTTGGCATCGCGTCCAGCAGACTCGGCGTCGAAGCTGGGCGCCGGCGCCGTCGAGAGGGAGAAGCCAACAGTGGCGCGCCCATCACTTTCATCCTCGTCCATGAGTGATGTCCTGTCAGGTTTCTTGGACCATTCCCACGGCCAAGGTCGCTGTCGGCCACTCCCCTTCTCAATCCCGTCCTGCTCAAGGATCTCCTTCTCCTCCAGCGCTTTGGCGGCATCCTTTGTGCGCCGCTGTTGCTCGCGCATGATCACGACCGTCGAGTCGCCATGCGCCTCGTTGAAGACCGAGATGAGCATCGACATCGCGGTGATGCACAGCAGAACAATGAACAGGAAGATGAATGTGTACGCCATGATCTTCATCTGTGCGTCCATCCCGTGAGCGAGATTGATGAGCTGCGCGCCTGTGAGCGCATTCCCCACCAGCAGCGTCGCGAGCGAGATGAAGCACTGCGTCGCCGACGCGAAGGCGTCGAGGTGCGGCCCGAAGATGATCTGCCCGAGGAAGACGAAAGCCAACATAAAGTGGACGATGAACACCACATAGATGAGCACGCTGATCAGCGTGCGGCCGTACTTATTGTACCGCATCTGCAGAGGCTTTTGGAACTGGAAATAGCGGAAGAACTTGAGCACGAGCAGCGGCAGGATAAAGCTGCTGACCCCGGTGATGTCCTCGTACAACGCTGTGATGGGGTGCATGTCGACGAACGGGATCTCCTGGTCGAACAAGAGCGTGGCGTTGATCTTCTCGCTGACCAGGGCGTCTGAAGGGATCCACACACCCCCGAGGCCCGCGGAGGATTTCAGAGATCTCAACGATGCCTCGCGTAGCGTCACGTTACTCAGCGCCTGGACCTGATCCCATACGTCAGTGACTTCGGCGAGCTTGCCGATGCTCTCAAGGGCAGTGCGGCGGTGCTGCAGCTGCTCCGTCATCAACGCGTGTGTGACGGCGGCATACCGGAGCCGCAACACGAATAATGTGAACAGGAGCACCAGACACAAGGTGTCGAGCACATATGGCCCGTTCAAGAACTTGATGAACGCGGCAAGCATCGTCAAAGGTTCGTCCTGCGTCGCCTCGTGTCCGCCGGCCTCCTGCGTTTTTACTTTGGAGGCAGAGCGGCTCTTCATGACCATCTTGACCTGGCGGCGCACTAGCAGCAGGCCGTAACAGAACGCTGCGAAGTACGTGAAAGCGGTCCACGAGCCGATGCTCGAGAGCGGAAGGAACTCGCCCGACCACAGGCTGTCGAGATCGGTGGTTGACTGGATGTCGTGCGACTCAACGCAGGCGATACCCATCTTAAGATCTGACTTGACCGTGCCACCGCCAGACTGCACGAAGGAGATGTCTGCAGCGATCAGGCAACCGATCTGCGGGTTCACGACCTGCATCCGGATCGCCATGACATACGTGTGATCGTCGATCCATTCGTAGTTGAGGAGTTCTTCGATCGTCGCGCGGTAGTCACGCGCCGCATACACGTCGCGGATGTAACCGGACGGGCCAAAGCACCCGCCGCCGCCTGGAGTTGTATCGAGACGCGGGCCGAGGCAGACTGGAGAAGAATAAGGTTTGAACACGGCCCCAGCCGCCGCTCTCACCGCCGCTGCCGTAGATTCAGCCGCTGCTGCCGCCGCCTCTGCTGCCGCCGCCGTCATCTGAAGTACGAGTGCCAGCCGGAGTGCTACCGTGAATGACGCGTTGGATTGATTGCTGGGTGGGCTGGGAATGGTGGTGTAGCTAAAGCCTGGTACATCGGTGCCGTTCGGGCCAAAGTAGCTGGTCGCGTGGTATGGCTGATAGCACGCGGCGACCGTGCGGGACTGCAGGAAGATCCTCGTCTGGCGGGGTGTGAGGGATGTCGAGTTCAAGTGATGGATGTCCGCATGTGCTCGGGTTATGGATGTCCTGTTGCCCACCCACGCATTGTAATCCTCGGAATTCGCATTGATCCGGTCATTCAGTTCCTGAAAGACTGTCTGGTTCATGGAAGCACCCTGGCGCGCGCCGGTGGTGGCGTATTTCCCGTATCGTTCGCGCAGGATCGAGTTCTCAATCCGAGTCGGGAAGCCGGGTTGGGTGCACGTGAGATCGGGTTGCCAACGCGTCTGGAAGAAGCGCAGCGAGCTGATCAGGACGTTGGTTGCCATGCCCTCACTCCCGATTGAGCCGGGCAAAGAGTCCATGTACAAGATTTCTCGTCCCGCGTAGTCGCACCGAGGCGCAACTGTGGGCACGAAGACGTTCCTCAGCCACCCCTCGAGCTCTTGGAGGGTGTCGATCTTCGTGCGGTCGTTCATCGCATGCAGACGGCCAATGGTATGGAGCTCGACATTCTCGGAATCGGATCGGTAGAGCGACTGTGTGTCGAACCGATCGGTGCATTCGAGGCCGAGCGCCGAGCTGAGGGATCTGCACCAGAGGAGCGTGGGGTTACTCGTGTCGTACTGGACAGTGTGCGCTAGGTCAGGCAGGCTCTTCTCCAAGCTGCTCGAAGCCACGAAGCCAAGCCCTCCTTCAGACACAGGAGCCAAGGCCTGTCTTCTCACGATGTCCTCGTCGCACTTGTTGGAGGAGGTGCGCGCGGTCTGCGTGACCCGGTTGTACGAGAAGCCAGTGTTGAGTGCGCTGATCACACCGGTCGTCATCAGGAAGCCGCTGCTGATGCCGTTCGTGTTGCTCTGCACGAGGAGCATTGAGCCCCAGATGCCCGCGAGGACGAGATGGCCCAGGCCGCGGAAGAGCATCGAGCTTCGACGCAGCCTTTCCGTGCGCTGCTCCTTGAGCCGCTCCTCGCGCAACAAGTGCAGGCGTGCGCAGCGCGCCTTCTTGTCGGCAAGAGCTTGCTGCGCTTTCTTTTCCAAGGCCTCAGCAACGCTCGGCCGTTGTTGAGATTCGTCCGCCTCCTCCTCGACCATCTCGGCAGTGCATCGACGGAGAAAGATGATCGGCAGGTCGAGATCGATGTACTTCATGCTCTCGTTCGTATCGTTCGCCCTCCGCTTGAGCTTGTCCAGCTCCCCACTGACCTCCATCGACTCATCCCACGCCTCCATGCTCGCCATGCAATAGAGCTCAAGGCTCTCCTTCCGCTTCTCATTCAGCCCGAGGTAGCGGCACACTTGCACCTTGAGATCGCCAAATGTGAGCCCATCGTTCGTGCGGAACTTGAGCGTGTGTCGCTGCTCGCCTGGTTGCCCACTCGCCCAGTGTGTCGCAGCTTGGCCTTCTTGCAACTCACCTCGCTGTTCTTGCACAATCGATAAGAAGAAGTCGATGGACGCCACCCGGGTGAACTCGAGATCCTCCTCTTCCTCCTCTTCCTCCTCGCCCTCCGCTTGCTCCCCGTACTCCTCGCCTACCTCGTACTCCGGCTCCGATGCGACGGCATCACTCGTGATCCGTGCAAGCTCCTCGATGAGGATCTCCTTGAAAGCCTCACGCAGACCACGTTCGTCCTCCTGCGATACAGAAGCACCCGTCCGTGACAGGTGTAAGAGAGCCTCGATGGCATGCTCGTTGTGAAATTTCTCGGCCATTCTGCCGAACTCCATGAGCACGATCTCCTTCTGCTGCTTCGCCGTGTCCAGCTTCTGTTGTTGGGTCTCGAGTTGCTTGGACCTGATGTACAGCACTTGCGAATGAGTCAATTGCTTGAAGAGCTCGAGTTCCTCGTGACTACCAGGATACAAGGGGCTGGCTCCACTTGTTGCCTTAGTCAATAACTCGTGCTTCGTGCCCATCGCCGACCAGCGCGGGCGCCTGCGCCACCGCGAAGACGGGTCGCCTTTCTTCCATTCCAAAGAAAGACTGGCTGCATGCAATGAGTATGTATTGTGATGCTTTCCAGATTTGTGAACCGCTCGCATGTCTCCAGTCAAGGAATGCCCACGACGGCGCGCTAGTGCTTGTGAACTTTTGCTCCGTTCACAAGGGCACATCACACTGCGGCCCGTCGACGCCCGCGCGTCGCCGCGATGGTCAAGATCCGCTTCTCCTCTTTCGACGTGCGCGCTATGGTGCTCGCGCTCCAGTCCGAGATGGTCGGCTACCGCGTGATCAACGTGTACGACCTCGATCCGAAGACGTACATCCTGAAGCTCGCCAAGCCAGACTCCAAAATGACCCTTCTTGTGCAGAGCGGCATCCGGCTGCACACGACCGCGTATGCGCGCGACAAAGAACCGACACCGTCAGTTTTCACGCTCAAATTGCGCAAGCACCTCAACCAGCGGCGCGTGAACAAGATCGAGCAGCTGGGCAGCGATCGCGTCATCGTGCTCACCTGCGGGGAGGGCGACTTTGAGAGCCACCTCGTGGTCGAGCTGTATGACAAGGGCAACATCGTGCTTACGGATAAGGACCACATCATCATTACTCTGCTTCGGAATTCCAAGTTCGACGTGGAGAGTAAACTCACGGTCGGCGAACCCTACTCCATCGTGCCGCGGCAGGAGTCGTCTGCCGTCTCGGCTGAAGCGTTGTCCGAGGCGATGCAGGCGGCCGACGGGGGCACGACGGCCATCAAGCTGATGATGAGGCAGCTTCCGCTTGGCAAAGAAATGGCCGAGCATGCGCTCGTCTCCTCCGAGCTCCCGCTGAATACGAAGATGAATACATCGCCCTGGAAGGACGGTGCGCTGCTCAGGAGGCTGGAGACGGCTATCACAAATGCCAACACGATGCTCGAGGCCGTCGCCGCGCAGCCCGGCGGTATCATTGTCCTCAAACAGGCCCAGAGCAGCGCGGCGTCGGGCGCTGGCGCTGGCGGCGACGACCAGGCCTCCGTCTCCGCCGGTGCTACCGCCTCCCCCGAGGCGGGCGAGGCTGCGATCGCGTACGACGAGTTTGCCCCGTTTGAACTGGCGCAGCACGCGGCGAGGCAGCTGGTGCGCTTCGCGTCCTTTTCCGAGGCCGTGGACGAGTACTTCTCCAAGGTCGAGGTGCAAAAGATGGAGGCAGCTGTGGCGCAGCAGCAGAACGCCGCATGGAAAAAGGTGGACAAGATTCGTCAGGCGCAGGAGGCTCGCGTGAACGAGCTCGTTGCCAAGGAGGAGGAGGACATGGCGAAGGCGAGGCTTATCGAGCTGAACGCGGCCGCGGTCGACACGCTGCTCAGCCTGCTGCGCAACGGCGTCACGAGTGGCATGGACTGGGGCGAGCTGCAGACGCTCATCGCCGACGCGGCCAAGGCGGGCGATGAGCTCGCGAGCATGGTGCACTCGCTCGACCTGCTGCACAAGCAGGTGACGCTCGTGCTCACCGAGGAGGGAGACGACGAAGGCGAGGACGTGCTCACGAGGCCCGCGACCGCCGTCAAGCTCGACATCACCCTCTCGGCGCTCGCCAACGCGCGCTCATACTACACGCAGCGCAAGGCGGCAGCGGTCAAGACCGCCAAGACCGGCCAAGCGGCCGAGCAGGTGGTCAGGCAGGCGGAGAAGAAGGCAGCGCACGCGGTGGCCTCGATGAAGGTGCAAACGTGCATCCGGCAGGTTCGCACGCCGTTTTGGTGGGAGAAGTTCGACTGGTTCATCTCGTCCGAGAATCTGCTTGTGCTCCTCGCGAAGGACCTCCAGCAGACCGATATGCTCGTGCGCCGCCACTTGCGCGCCAAGGACACGTACGTGCACGCGGACGTGCAGGGGGCACCCGTTTGCGTCGTCAAGTGCGGCGCGGGGCTTGAGACGGTGCCACAGCTCACGCTTGCACAGGCGGGCGACGCTGTCATGTGCCGTTCGGACGCATGGACCTCCCGCGCAGTCACATCGGCGTGGTGGGCACCAGCGCACGAGGTGACGAAGCAAGACCGGGACGGCAGCCTTCTCCCCACAGGCATGCACCGTGTCCTCGGCCAGCGTAACTACCTGCCGCCCTCGCAGAACCTGATGGGCTTGGGGATTCTCTTCCGCGTCGCGCTGCCTAACGTGGCGGCGCATTTGGATGAGCGGCGCGTGCGTGGGGCGGTGCGGGAGGGTGAGGACGCGGAGGCCGAGGGGGAGGAGGAGGCGACCGAGGACGTTGAGGTGGAGGAAGAGGAGGGCGATGAGGAGGAGGACGGGGAGGAGGATTCGGACGCTTTGGAGGGCAGGGGTGCAGGCGATCGGGATGCTGGCGCCGATGAGGCTGCGGGGGCGAGCGAGGTGGATGACGTTGCCGAGGTTGAGGGGGCAGGTGCGAGCGCCATTACGGAGGACGGGAAGGAGGGGGGGAGGCCGGGCGAGGACGACGAGGAGGACGACGAGGAGGAGGGGAGCGCAGCAGATGGTACGGTGGTGCGACTGGGTCTCTCTGGAGGCCTCCGCGTCACCCCCAGCGCGCCCTCGGCGAGCAGGGCCGCGAGCTCGGCTGCAGCGCCTGCGGTGGTCGACATCAATGACTCTGTCGAAGCGATGGCGGACGAGGAAGGGATTGACGATGGGGCGAGCGATGCAACGAGCGTGAGCTTGCGTGGCGCCCATCGGCTCACGGCCAAGCAGCGGCGGCAGGCCAAGAAGGGGAAACTGGTCGACGGCGGCAAGGGGAGTGGGGGATCGATGGCTGACGAAGCTGACGAAGCTCCAAGCGATGTCCCGAGAGCCAACGAGCCGCCGCCACCAGCACCCAAGGGGGACCGAGGAGCGCAGAAGAATAACGGCAAGGCAGCGGTGGCGGCCGAGGAGACGCGGCAGCAGCTGGCGCGCGGCAAGCACGGCAAGCTCAAGAAGATGAAGGCCAAGTACGCCGACCAGGACGAGGAGGACACCCAACTTGCGCTCGACCTGCTCGGCAGCGCAGGCAAGAGTAAGAAGCAGCTCGCGGTCGAGGAGAAGTACGCGCAGGCGGAGAAGCAGCGTGCGGAGGCGGAGGCTAAGGCCCGGCGGCAGAAGGAGAAGCAGCAGCGGCAGCTCGAGCGCGAGAAGGCCCTGTCGAAGCAGCGCACCGGTCGGAGTTTGACCGAGGGGGCTCTGGCGGCGGACGAAGCGGCGGACGATGAGGAGGTCGATGCGGTCGAGACGTTCGGCGAGCTAGCTTCACTGCTCGAGGAGCCGTCGATGGGCGCGCTGCCAGAGGACCGGCGGGCGCTCGTCGTGGCACAAGACACGCTCACCGCGCACCCTAAGGACGAGGACACTCTCCTCTTTGCGATCCCTGTGTGCGCCCCCTACGCTGTGCTCACGGGCTACCGGTACAAGATCAAGCTCACCCCGGGCAACCAGAAGCGCGGTAAGGCGGCTAAGCAGGCTGTGGGGCTGCTCAGCGCGTCCGCCGCCTCTGGCCGGGAGCGCGACTTGATGCGCGCCGTGCCGGACGACGAGTTGGTGCGCGTGATGATTGGCTCGGTCAAGGTGGCCGCTGCGGGCAAGATGCTGCAAGCACAGAAGAGGGACGCTAAGGCCCGCGCCAAGGAAGCCGCCAAGGAGCGGGCCAATCCGAAAGAGCCTTTGGAGTCTTAGTTTGCGAGCGCATGCATTCTAGAAATACAAAAAATAATGATTTATAAGTTCAACGTCGTGCACGCGCGGAGGGACACGCGTCACGAGTTTCACTGCTCTGTGGCTCGCTTTCTTCACTGTTCTGTGGAGACGCCGCGCAGGAGTTGCCAATGGGGGTTCTTGGGGGCGAGAAGGACATCGAGAAGCGGGCGCAGGAGGAGCAACCCGTCGACCAGAGCGTCCTCAGCCCCTTCGCTGCTAGGAGTACATTGAGCACGGATGCCGCGGCAAACTCTCGAGCAGTGCGAGAAGCGCATCATGGCGCTTGCACTGCATGCGTCATCGCGGACACTGCATGTGATGGGCACTCTCCATGCGGACGTTGCAATCGCCTCGATCTTGCGTGCAGTCATTGTATCACATCTTTGGCAACTTCGCATGCAGTGACGGGCGCTCCTCCCAGGCATCTGGACGCCTCATTGGATGAGCACTCATGGGACGACCGCTTGCCACGCGCAGATATGCTCTCAGCCAGACAATGGGTGCCCACTCACGAGGCATCATCCGGGCATGCACGACCCGAGCGGGCTGCTGCTGGTGCTTCCCCTCCGCATTCACGCTTGGCCACTTCGCATGCATGCCGGGCACCTGACGGTGCTCCCGTCGGGGCCATGGAGAAAGGCCGGTGGAGCTTCACCGCAGCGCAGCGTGGCGCGCTCGAGCATGTGTATCAGCAGCTGAAGGACCCCTCCGCCATCTTGCAAGAGAAGCTGGCCAACAAGCTCACACTCAGCCTGTCCAAGGTTCAAAGCTGGTTCACGTGGCGGCACGAGCTCGATTTGGCACGTTCGGCTTGCGGCGGCTATGTCCCGGCCGAGGGCGGCGGTGCCGGCCGTGCCGAATCCAGTGGCCATCTGGCCAGAAGTCCCGGCGTCCCGAATCCGGCGCGTTCCGGCGCAGATAAGCAAGCCATTCGAATCTATAATAGGGGCATTCGATCCAAGCTGGGAGTCGAGCCAGGCTTTGTGCAGCTCTCCGCTAGAGAGGCACAAGAGGCAGCGGCGCGGGAGGGCCTGACACTCCACACGTCGAGCGCAACTCTAAGCGGCTATGCCGGGGTCACTTACAAGTCTATGAACAAGTCGATGGACCCCCGGGGTCACTTTGAGGTGCACATGAGCATCGACTCTATCAAGACGTATCTGGGCAGCTTTGACACAGCTGAGCATGCGTCGCTAGTCTATCAGAGGGGTCTCCGGTTTCGCGAAGCTGGTTTCGGGAGTACCGATGGCCACCCAAAGCAGCAAGGATCTGAGGCACTTCGGCGAGCATTCGCCCAAGAGATCGGACTCACCGAGCAGCGACGCCCTCGGGCATTCAAGCCGACCTTGCTCGGCGCTGACTCCGCCTTGCCGCGCTGGCAGAGTGCGCAGGGCAAGGCAGAGAAAGCCAGTCGCAAACAAGAAGAAGACCTCGAGCGCACCGAATTCAAAGAGCGGCTCAGGCAGGACTACCTTCAGATGCAGCGAAGAGCGAAGAAGGCGGCAGCTTTGGCGGCGCAAGTGCTTGCAACGAGGGTCTCCATCGCTTCGGAGCTTCACATGCGGATGATCAAGGCGAGTCTGGCAGCCGAAGAGGCGGAGCGTGAATTTGAGGCTGCAAACGCCTGCCTGTGCAAACCGAGCGGCAACTCACCCCTCGATAGCAAGGAGCAGCCGATGGTATGGGATTACTCCAAGGGGGAGTGGGTCGAAGGTGACGTCTTTGCAGGACTTCCCCACACTCGGCCGGCGGCGCTGCCGGCCGCTGCCGAGGAGGACAACGAGGAGGACGACGAGGACGACGAGGACTATGCAGTCCCCGGTCAGTCGAAGGCCAAAGTCGCTGAGACCAACGCCCTCCAAGCGGCCTTTGACAATCGATATGGTCGATATGGTGCACAAGCCGACTGGAGGCTCAAGGCTGCTGCAAAAGCTGTCTTCCGAAAAGAGCGCGCACAAAAGGCTGCTGCATCTAAACTCGTGTCTACAGACATAAGCGCGCACATCACAAAAGCCGATGGCAGTAAACTCAAGTGCTACGGCGGAGTTGTTCCAAAGGCAGTGCCAAAGTGTTGGCAGATCCACGAGCTCGAGGGCGGCAAGTTCGGCTGTGATCTGCCAGCAGGCCACGAAGGGCCGCATGGGACGCCTGTGCTCGAGGATCGGACTAGAAAGTCCCGCTCGGCCTCGCCACTCGTTCGCGCGGACGTGACGAATAAACACGCCAACAAGGATGTACCCAACCCTCACCCTAGCCCGCGCCGAGCCATGGCTAAGGCTTCGCCAACGGCGAGCTCGCCGCTGGCTAAAGCTGAAGTGTTGCGCAGCCAGAGCGGGGGATCAGTCCTCGATTCCCATGGTCCCCTTGGGTGGCAGCCGCCCGCCACACCGCCGCCCGCCCCGCCACCCGCGCCGCCGCCAGCCGCTGAGCCACTCGCCACCGCTGAACGACCAGCGAACGCGCCGACGCCGAACGCGCCGACGCCGAACGCCGCACAGGAGGCGGCAGGGGAGGAGGCAGAGGAGCCGCCAGAGCCGCCAGAGCAGACGGATGCGGCAGCGCCGCCGCTGGATGCGGCGGCGCAGCCGGAGCAGGAGCAGGAGGATGGGATCGGCGAGCATTGCGGCAAGTGCGAGGCGTGCCTCGATAAGGTGAAGTTCGGTGGGCTGGGGCGCAAGCGCAAGGCGTGCTTCGTCCTAGCAAAGCTCGCGTTGCACAAGCAGCTCAAGACGAGCAAGTCGACCGAGCCCCGCGTGAAGAAGGGGCCTCCGGTCGAGGCTGCCACCGCCAGCAGCAGCAACACGGCGCCGGCCGGCGACGGCCCCTTGTCCTCTGCCGCGGCCACTGCCGCCGATCATGCGACGGCTGCTGCACAGGTGGACTGTGGCACCTGTTCGAACTGCCTCGATAAGGTCAAGTTTGGCGGACCAGGCATCAAGCGCAGGAAGTGCGTATCAATTTCGATCGGCGCAAGCTTCCAGGGGCAAGTTCGCAGACGTGCAAAAGCACACGTCGACGCCCCTTCGACCGCAGTGGATACGACGCCGAGCGCACCTGGAGGGCCCGCGCCAGCGCTGCGCGGCGCGGCGGCCGCGTCGGCCGCGGCCAAGGCAGCGCGGCTGGCGGCGCAGGGCATCGTGGCGCCGCCGCCGGGTGCGGGCGCCGCCGCGGCCGCCGCGGCCCTCCCCGCTCCGCCCGCCCCCCTCTCGCGAACCCACTCGGCCTCGATGCGTCGCGCGAGCGTCGAGGGTCGCGACAACGACTTTGCTGCCAGTGCGCCTGCCACCGCTGCTGTACCCCAAGTGAGCGCCGTGACGACGGAGATCAGCCTTACGGGGCACGTGGAGGACGACGTTTGGCAGGTGGACAGCCTCCTCGATCGGCGCGTCGATATGACAAGAAGTTTTCGCAGCAAACGTGAGCGTCTCGAGTACCTTGTGCGCTGGAAGGGCTGGTCTTCCAAATACGACAGCTGGGAGCCTAAGCAGAACATCGACCCTACGACGGTGGCCGAGTTCGACACAAGGTACGACAAAGGTGAGATGGCCCCGTATGAACCAAATCAGGACGAGGACGAGGCGGCTGAAGAGCCAGCCGGCGATGGAGCCGGGGATGAAGAGGATGGCGCTTCGGAAAGTGATGCCGAAGCTAAGATGCCACCAACGAATTCGGCACGCTTTGACATCTTGGCTGCACTCCGCACCGGGGTCGTGAACTTTGATGGGATCGTGGAGTTCGTGATGAAGCATGGCAAGGCCTCGAATTTGAAGTACAAAAAGGATCCTCAGGGCAACCGGCCGAGAAGCCGCCAAAAAGCTGTCGAAAAGCTGCGCAAGCAGATGGGCAGGGAACAGAGGGCGACCAAGCCTCTCTGGAGCTCGTCCGACGAGAACACGTACACGCTCACAGCGTGTGGCAGGAGGCTGCTGGGCATGTCAGATGAGCGCCCGGAGCAGCACAGACGGCACCACGGAGGCGACAGACGAAGTGCTGCCTTCTGTGCTGCAGAAGAGACGAAGTTCAGCACAGACGAAGTGCTGGAGCCGCTCATGGCGGACGACGAGTCTGGCCCAGAACACGAAGGCCCGTCGGCTCCTCCGCCCATAGATTGGATTTGGCCCTTTGAGGGCCAGAAGGTTGAGGTTGAGATTGAGATTGGCGGCGGCTCAGTCTGGTTGCCGGCCACCATTCAAGTGATGTGTCAGGACTCGAGCTTCTCCGCTGAAATCGAGGGGCAGGATGGTACTTGGATCGATTGGTTCACATGGGAGGAAGAGGGCACCGATTGGCGCCGTACCGCGGACTGCAAAGGCTTCCGGCTGCCCGTTGCGGCACCAAGCGTCAAGAGGAGCCACAAGTACGGCCAGAAGAAGGCGACCAAGGAGAGGTACGAAGAAGAAGAAGGAAAAGGAGAGGTGGAGAGTTACGGCGATGCGAAAGCAGACGAGATCACCGCAGACATCATTAAAGATACCGAGGCTCATACTTCCCAAGGAAAGGAAGAGGCTAAAGCGCGCCTCTTGAAAGCGAAGAAGGACGCCATCGCGGCTTTAAGCGAGGCTGTCGATTACGCACATGCCGCCCAGCGCGCCAAGGCGGAGGCGCAAGGTGCTGCGCGATGGGCCGAACAATGTGCAGAAAGGGCAAAGTTGCTCCGGGCGACCACAGCTGTCCTAAAGCATGAAGCTGGGCTGCCTTCTGACCTACTGAAACCCAGCCTTTCATCGTCGCCGCCCGCTAAGAGGCCACGGGCGAGCGATCTGAGGGAGAGACCGACACAGCAAGAGCTCAGCTCGTGCCATAGGTTGTGCGTTCGGGGCGCAGGTCACGGCGACAGTGGCGGCCGATGCAGCTTCGTGCTATCGTCACACAAGCCGATTAGGCCACATCGTCAATCCATCCCTGCCACGGCAGCAAGAGCGGCGCTCGAAGGAACTAGCTGCGCCAACACTGTTGAGGATACCGTTGAGGAGACCAGCATCTGCAGGCCGTGCGACGATCCAGACGAGACGTCCGACGCCAACACTCGCCAGGAGCTTCATGATGCTAACGAGGTGTCTACCATGCTCAGGCTGAAGCGGAAACTCGATGACATGGATGTGAAGGGGCTCACAGCATTGAAGACATGCCTTGAAGCCTGTAAGCCGCTTTGTCAAGACTTGGAGTCGCACCTCCAGAAGTACGGCATGCAGGCTCGGGGTGAACTTTATCCACCGCATCGACGTCCGAGGATCGAGTCTGGAGACGCGAATCACCGATCCAACCTCGTGCGAGAAATGCGGGGGAAGTCAGTCAAAATCGACGGTGTCAATTTCGTCGCCTTCAGCTCCAACGATGCGGCACAAGCCATCTTGAAGAAGTCCAACACGCAGACGACTCCATCGCCCGTGAAGGCAGACGGCGGTCGTTACACGCCGCGCCTGGGCAAGGCGTGCGATGTGTGTCATCAGAATCGTCTTAAGTGCAAGATGCTCTCCACAGGCTGCTGTGATCAATGCACGGTGCGCGGCATCGAGTGTAAGCGGCGCATGGAGGAAAGGCGTGGCCGGCCACTCGCGGACGTCGATGCCGCAGAAGAAGATGCCGACCTTGGGGCTCTCGAGAAAGAGATGACGATCCCACCTCACCTTCGGAGCAGCCTTGTTCCGAGTCGTTCCGACTTTCGGGCAGCCTTCCCGTCCGAGGTCAGCCATGTATTACTACCTCCGGCATACAAGAACGAAGAGGATATCGAGAGAGCGCCGGCCGCTGAGCTGTGGGGCAATCTTCGCGAGCGTGGCATCGCCCTTGGCGTCGGTTACTCGAGTGCGAGCGAGGAGGATCATCTTCGGCGCACTGCACGCGCTTGCATGGTTTTACTCACGGAACCTTTCAAGGGTGGATTCTCACTCGAGACTTACTACGGGCTTCGGTACCCCAAGCTCGCTGAGGAACACCTTTCGAAAGCTGTGTCCTCGTTGATGGCGCAAGGATCGCGGGCAGCAGCTAAGGCAGCAGCCGATGATGACGTCGAGATTCATATGTCCGGAAAATATCTGCCCGGTGACCTTGGATCGAAGGGCGTCGTATCCCGTATCAAATTGACGAGGTTCCTTGGCATGCCGGCTTCGGAACGGAGAATCCCGATGCATTTCGAGGAGCAGATCAGGGGTGCGGTGCTTCGCGGTGTCATCCCAGTCCGAAGAGCGCAGTTTTGGTGATGGGCTACTGTCGGCTACTGTCGGCTACTGTCGGCCACAGGGCTTGCCAGACGAGTCGGTGCCAGCATCCGCGTTCACAAATCAACGAGGGGTGGGGGCCGGGACATCCGTCCGTTTGTTGGGCGCTCGGTGGGTCTGGGTGCCACCGGCCTTGGGTGTTCAGCCTTATGGCTGTGCCGGGTACGCGGGGGCGACCTCTACTCCTACTGTGTGGCACTCGTGCAGTCTTCAGTCGTTCAATGCCATAATTTGCCTCGCCCCTGTGCGCTACAGGTGGTGTGACAGTGAGCAATGGGCTGACCTGAGTTGTGCTCATTGTGCTTTGTGGGCGATGCAGTGTGAATGGATTCGAGTGAGTGAAGATGTGCTTTGTCGTGTGTGAGCGGAGGTGTGTCGGTGCGGTGAATGTCTCCGGTCCGGTCCGGCGCGCCCCGATGCGGCACCGAGACGCGAGAGTGGATGGTCCAGTCGCGTTCGACACCAAGTACCAGGAGGAAGAGGCAAGACCATGACCAACGGCAACGCAGCCACACGCAGATGGCGTCGACCCGGTGGGTCTTTACGAGCGCTTTTTTGTAGTTAAACTCCTGATACTGAAACGTGTGAAGATCAGTGAGAGTACCGACATGTTGCGTGAGGTTAGTGGTTACCCCGGTACTTCGTCGACGCAAACAATATGTCACACATGTCACATCGAGCTCGCTTGAACACGATTGGAACGCTGAAAACCGTAAGTGGTGACAAGTGGAAGCGATGCTCATCTCGTCCGTAGATGCTAGCTCAAAACTTGAGGGGCGTCGACAGATAGGACGTTGTAGGCCGATACTTTTGCGGCCCGGGGCCCTTTGTGGATTTGGTGTAAACCATGGGGCTGAATTCGTCCTTGCCGTCGACGGGAATGAAGCGATCCGCCTTGTTGAAGCGCTGGGAAATGCCGACGCCGTCAGCGAGGTTGCGGTGATTCCTTAAGCTTGTCTGCACGCTGCCCGGATTGTATGAATACACGCCTGGGAAGCGCGAAGGATGCGTGTAACTCAACCGAACTGCAGGCGCAGTGCCTGGCTTGCCCTCATTTGCCTTTTGCTGCCGAAACACTTCGGCGTAGGTTGAAGAAGCGAACGAGAAGCAGGGCGCAGATTGATACCGCGTCAGCCCCATGGTGCGCTCTGAGACGGCCGTGTCAGCGGGGCCGGGCTTCGACAGAGTCTCCTTGTCGGCAAGACTTGGCACGAGCTTGCCCATGGACCAGCTGGGCTCCCTTGGGAATTTGCTACTCTTGCTCATGTAGGTGCGACTCCCAAGCTCTGCTTTAGCTGTGCCTGGTCCTGGGGAAATTTGGCCGACGAGCTCGACCATGAGTGACTTATCAAGGACGCGCGGCAAGGCGAATTCGCTGGTCCTGCCCATCGAAAATGCGGGCGGAGCCGGCTTGGTGCCGACGCGCGCAAATTTGCCACCTGGCCCGAGGTTGCCCATCGAATAAAATCGGTTGTCGTACTGCGTTGGGCCTGGCTCTGCTTGTTTCTCGATCTCACTCATCGTAGGTCTCGGTACGCCGCCGTTGCCGCGTAGCTGTTCCGCTTCCAACTGGTACTTGAGCGCCTTCCGGTCGTCCGACATCTTCTGAAGCATCTTCTGCTGTGCCTTAAACTTGTCATCCCTCACCTGGATTTCGTCACGCAACTTCTGCTCTTGGTACTCGCGCTTCCGTTGCACGCGAAGCATCTTTTCCTCGAACTCTTCGTCCCTGAGTCGCCGCGTTTCACGTTCGTCTAGAAGCTTGGCTTCCTGGCCAACGAGGTATGATTGCCGCTTGAGCTCCTTCAGTTCAGCCTGCTCGACCAGTTTCTTGGCCTCCTTTTCTCGAGTGGCGTGCGTTGCCTCCATGGCAGCCACTACCATCCTGGCATGCTCTGCACTGGCCTTCTGCTTCTGCGCTATCAGCTCTTCCTTCGCCGCGTAATTGGCCCCTTTTCGCTCGATCCTCTTCATGGTCTCTTCTGCTTCCTGCTGTTGCTTCCGATCGACCTCGCATACTGCCGCGTCGATGAGATGCTGCTTTGCAATGCTCGCCTTCACCGCGGCCTGCGTCACCCCTTCCCGAAGTTGGCGGTATGCCTCCGCCTGTTTCTGCTTAGTATCCATCTGTTTAAGCAACTTCTCGTTGCGCGCCGCCAGCGAGGACTCCTTGAAATTGTATGCCGCTTCAGCCACCCGGGCCTTGATGGCCAGCTTATTCCTCCTATCCAGCGCCTCTGCCGATCGTGATGCCTCCAGCTTAGCGGTTCGACGCGCCTCGTGCGCGGCATGCGCCGCTTCCATCTCCTTCTGCTGTGCAGCGGCAGCATCTTTCTGAGCCTGAACGCGTTGTTTGCGCTCCTCCGCCGCTTTTCTATCTTCGTCGAGCTTTGCTTGGCGCTGTTTGGCCTGCTCCACCTCGACGACCGCTCGCCGTTGCTGGGCCTCAGCGTCGCGCCTGAATGCTTCTTCTGCGGCTTTTGCTGTCTGATCACGCCGCTCCTCGGTAAGGCGCATCTGCTTCTTGTAGAGCGCCTCCGACTTTGCTGCCCTCCGCCTCTTCTCCTCAAGCAGTGAGCTCTGATTCGCTGCTTCCTCCGCTGTAAGCGGCTCGTCGGAGCCCGCGCCCTCACCTATCAGCTTCCGGCGCGCCGCAATCACGTCTGTGAGCTTTGCAATCCGCCGCTCCTCGAAGCGGTTGAAGCGAGCCTGCTGGTGGTGAGGAGCGAGCTTGATCGCTAAATCGGCAGGAGCAAAATCCGCGAGCTTGCGCGGAACCAGTTCGTGGGGCTCAATGCCCTCCTCGGCGCAGGCCTCGAGGGTTCGCGGCGTGAGTCGCTTCAATCCAGCGACACCCTCGTCGGAGAGGAGGTGGATGAGCTCGTTCTCCTTCATATCGATGAGTGGGGCCTCGCCAACCTCGCCTGACCCTGGTGACTCTGGTGGTGAGTTGCCGTACAGCGAGTCCTGTGACGCGAGTTGCTTCGTGCCTGGCGTTCGGTGATGCTCAGCTTCAGCAAACGTAGCATCGGGCGTGAGCATCTGTGACTGAAGCGCTCCTTCATTAGATACAACCACTGGCATCGGAGAGTCCGCAGGCAACATCAGCGGAGGCTCGGTAACGGCTAGAACGTGCGAAGGTGTGCCAGCCTCCGTCGTGACTGTGGATTCTGGTGGGTCGGATGGCTGCTCCGTCGGGTGAGCAGGCGGACGCTCGGCGGAAGAGGGCGTCGCTGGCGCGTCACCCTCCGTCTTGGACTCGGTGGCCTCGCCCTCGGAAGTCTCTACTGCGGGCCCGTCGGGTTCCACAGTTTGTGCAGGCTCCCGTGCCGCACTAAGCTCTGCGATGGGCTCTGACACTGCAGATTCGACGGGCTCCGCCACAGGCTCCGGCGCGTTGGCCTCGGCCTCGGCCATGCCCTCTGAAACTTGAAACGGGTTTTGTTGGAGTTCTAGGAAATGCAGGGGCCACGCCGCGGCGCGGCGCGCGCTTACCGCGAGGCGAGCTTACCGCTGAGCTACAAGTACCGCGGCGCCAAGGTGGGCTTCCGTTCCGCGTATCAGGGCACTCACGGACAGACACACACTCACAAGCCCCGGAGAGGCGTGCGCGGGCGGCGTTCACAAACACAAAGGCAGCAGACACTCGCGGATCCGGAGCGGGGGAGCGGGGGTACCGAGGCATGCTCCAGTAGGTGGGCACCGCGAGAGTCGAACCACTGTCTCGCTCTCGCGTCGGTGTACGGCTGAACGGCTCCTGTGACGCACGCCGGGTCTCGTGTTGTAGTCTTTCAGACCGTGTTGTAGCTATTTAGTACCGGGAACCCCGTGGAGCCATGATGGACTGTTAAGCACTGATTAGAAACAACCAGGAGCGCTTTCCGTAAGCACAAATGACACAAGAGGTTCAACACTGTGCGCCGGCCCTTTGGCTTTGCAGATTGCTGAGAGATGCTTGTCTCGAACGATTGCACCCTTGCTCCGAAAGAAGCAAAAAATAAATATTATGAAGCGTATGTCAACTGGTATATAAATAAGAAAAAAGAAGTAAATCCATCGCCTCCTCCACCAGAAGACGAAGGCTTTAGATTATTAGAGCGTGATATTCCTGCTGGCAGGGGGTAATTTACTAGCTTTTGCTCTCATAGCGTTTGCTGTTTGAACCATTTCGGCATCTGTTGCTCCACCCATTCTCATTTCATACATTTTTCCTGCTATTCTTTGTTCTAATGGGCTTTGTGTGTCTATTGTTGTTCTAGCAGCATCTGTTAATTTACTTTTTGCTGCTTCTCTTAATCTATCTTGTTCTACTAAATATATGTTTATATAAAATGGACCATTGCAATTTAGATCATTTAAATTTGAAAGATTTAAAATCAGTTTGCAAATATTACAAAATAGATCATGCATCTCGTATAAAACGTGTTGAAGAGTTAGAGGCTCCGGGAAGTGCCTTTCCAGTTTCCTAACGTTATAAGCACAAAAACGTACACGGCGAAGCCGAAGGTCCGAATCATCTGTGCTGCCCGTGATGCCACTCCTGCACGATACAGCCAAGATACAGCACGATACAAGCCCGAGAGCCGCAAACGCCACGGACAATGTGAAGACGGTCGCCGGCGTCGCCCCCTGGCTTCGCTCGGTTCGAGTCATGTTGCAGCTGTGAGAGAAGTGGGCCCATCATAGAATCGTCCGGAGTGCGCGGGCCGACGCCGTGCGCGCATATCGGCCTAAGTGCACCGCGCGCGTGGAACCCATAGAATTCGCCAACCAAGACGGCTGCTTAGTCGGCGCCCGGCCACTAGTAGCTGCCTCGACGCAGCCCGCCAAGTTGGCGAAGCGGAGCCGGCGGCCAACCAGCCCTGGCCCGTAGTGCGCATACTTGGCCGAGTTGGTGATGATGGTCCGGGCACTCGGCGGGACGACCGGCTCCGTGAGCATACACCAGCAAGTATCGGTGACGAGCGTGGCGCCGAAAGCTTCGATCGGCTGCACGTATCCCCGCCGTCGGGCCTCCTCCAGGGTCGCTCGCCCGAGAGTCAGGACCAAGCTCACGCCCTCGTGCCGCGGCTGCAGGCTCGACGCGAGCATCTCGGCGAGCCGTGCACACTCCTCCACGGAGAAGTGAGGGTTCCCAAGGGCCACCAGCTCGATGGCTTGGCCTTCCACTACGCTCCCCGTCAGGCCACCTGCCTTGTCCGTCAAAGCAGCGGCGCTCTCCGTCCCTGTCGCGTGGCCGTTGAGCGTCGCGTACACTCGGACCATATCATCGAGCGACAGCGTGATCTGCGCCACATCAAGCTGGTCCATGGTCGCTTGGTCCACTTGGTCCACGGCATGCGCCATGCTGCCCGTGCTCAGCCCAAGCGCCGCCTTGAGCGTGGGAGCCTCCGGCGTGATGCCCGCGAGGTGGAAGAGGGCGACAGAGGCAGTGGTCCCGAAAGCAGCGGAGAAGGCCTTGAGATCGTCGCGGCTGGGCGTCACCCGTTCGAGGCCGGTGAGCACCGGTACCTTTGAGGCCGCTTTCAGACCCACCAGGTAGCCCAGTGTTGGCCAGAAGGCGTCGTCGAGTGAACCGCCTACGCCAAGTACGCGCGCTTGCAGGCAAGGATCAAGCCGCAGCACGAGGCGCGCGCGCCGGCCGGCATCGAGATGGCAGCCCGCCGCGGGCGCGCGCCCAGTCAGCGCGATGCATGCGTCGAGGAAGTCGGCGTACTTTTGGGTGCGCGCGCCCAGGCACGAGTTCGCATACACCACCGCGTTCGATTCCCCCCATCCGATGTTCTCGCCGGCGCACGGCGCGCTCTCGAGCAGGTACGGCGCGCAGGTGAAGCTCGCCTGTGCCCCGAGCGCCACGTACGCATCGCCCAGGGCGCTCGCCGGCTCGCCGAGCACCGGCGACACACCAAGCGCCCGCCATCGCCTCTGATCGACCGAGATGGCGTTGAGAGTGGTGGGCACTTTGAAGCGCCCTTGCCACGCGAGGAGTTGCTGGGCGAAGCGCAGGCTCGCTGGCCCTATGTATGTGCAGCCGTCGATGTGCACCTGCGTCACGTCGAGCAGCTCGCGCACGCCCTGCAGCCGGGCGACACGAAGTAGGATGCGCATCGCCACCTGCGCCGCAGCGCCATGCGCACCCCCCAGGGTTGCTAAGTCGTCGGAGCGCAGCTGCATATGCTCCGCGAGCTCGGCGTCGGACACGCGCGATGGCGTGTGTGCATCGCCTGCGCTGCCGCTGTCAGTTGCCACGTCATCGCTCAGATGCACGGATCCGTCGGCGCCGATTCGGGCGTGCGCGCTGCTGCAGGCATACGCAAAGTCGGCCTCGCTCAGCCGAACGATTGGGAGCGAGCGACTGAAGAGTTCTTCGCCTACGATGACTCCGAGCGGGATGATCTCGTCGCTCTGCGACAGCAGCACGGCCGACGGTGCCTTTCCACCGAGCAACAGCTCGAGCACAACTTGGCTGCCGGTGCAAGAGCCTCGCCCGCTTGGCAGCGCGAGCACCTTTCCGGCGACGCTCTGACCGCAAAGAGGATGCGACTGATCTATGACAGTGCCATCCGTGGGGTCGATGCCACCCCAGAACGATAGCCCGACGTTCGCAGCAAGCACGGCGCCGGAGCCATTGCCGGGCACGAGCGGCGATCCGCGACACAACATTATGAGTGGTGTGAACAGGACTCTTTCCAAAACAGGAAAGGAAGAGGGGTGGCTTTGCTGCAGTACGCCTCTTTGGCGCGCGGAGGCATCATCTTGCCGCGTACGCAGCAGGATGGGCGCAAATCAGAGCGTTTGCGGCCCCTGTGCGTCCACCCGCACCGGGAAGGCGGGCGAAAGGCAGACGGACCCCGCGCTCGCCACTGTTGCTGCGTGGATTCGGGCACGTGAGGTCGGCAATGTTGAGGAGGCAGCCGCACTCTGCCACCAGGACTTCGTCTTCTCATCGCCACAGCTGTCGCTCACTGGCCTTGACAAGGCCAAGGCGCGCTTGTTCGCCCAGGTCGCACCCGAGCCGGAGGCGATCCTCATGCCACTGCGGCTGACGAGCGAGGGCGTTGTTTATCGTGAGATCAGCTTCAAGGTGGGTTACCAGAGGCTGGCGATTCGGCAGGAGTGGACGCTCATCTGGGATGAGCAGAGCAAGCGCGCGCTCATCGGCTCCGTCTCTGCGACACGCGTGTAGAGGGCCGCGACCTAGTACGTGGATGGGCAACATGGAGGCCCTCGTACAATACGTACACGACGCAGCCAGAGCTGCCGGGCGCCGGATGCTTGCCTGCCGTGTGGGTGCGTCCCTCGAAGTGCGAGAGGCTTACATAGCAGAACCCACTCTGAGGTTCGGCGCCCGTCCCCACCTGCAATGACAATATTCGTGTTGTGTGCATGAAATTGTGCACATCACGCACGCGTCTTCTTGTTCGCATATTGTGCCTGCCGTGCTCTCGTGATACGTCTCGTAGTAGCTAGTACATGATTGAAATACCTTGCATGCTGGTCCAGTGGAAAATCCACAGGGGCGCTCTCAGCCGCGTACCCGCGTATCAACAAGTACGTATCGCGCGGACGGGATGTCGTCCGTGCTGCCGTGCGCGAGAAGCCGAGAACGCCGAGCAGGAGGATCGCCGGTAGCCGTCCCCCCCGAGACGGTATTGTGGTGGGCGCGTGTGTTTGGCCGCGTAACAACTGGCTGACTGACTTCCGGTGACTTCCCCCCCAGGGCGCAGCCCTTGTGCTGCGCCGCAACACGCCAAAACGCCGAACTTGTTAAGGAAACAGGTCGAGAAAATTTCGCCTCCACAAGTACCGGTTTATAAGATCTAAAGCCATGGCGGCTCGGCTGCACTGGACCTGGCCAGCGAAGTCCATAATGGCGCGCGGTCCTGCGGTTGAGCTCGCGATCGTCGCCGGAAACCCTTCCGACAACCATTGGTTTGAATTGGCACCCATCCGACCACCAAGCCAGGCACACCTTCCGACAAGCAAGATTTGGACTAATGTTACCACTAGCTTTGATTCTTCCGATGTGACCTTCAGCATGACGCTCGTGCGGCGCGAGCTCCGGTCCGACCTGGGCGTTCCGAAGGCGAAAGTGGGATTTGAATTTATACCGCAACCTCCAAACGTGGAGCGGCCCGATGGCAGCATCCGCGTGCAGGTGACCGGGCTGACCTGCGCCGGCAAGTACTGGCTGAAGATTTTGGGGGATGGCTCTCCAATTGTTGGCTCGCCGTACGTGGTGACCGTCGCGCCAGGGCCGGCCACAGAGCTACGGGCCGTGCCCAACCAGCCCGCTTACCGACCGCCCAAGAAGGCCGAAATCGCGAGCGTCGAAGAGGCGGGCGCCCGCGGCGCGCAGTTGACGATGGAGCCCGCCAAAGTCCTGCTGAACGCGGGTGAGGAGCTGCAGTTGCAGATCGCCTCCTTCGACCGCTTCGGCAACAAGTGCTTACGGGGCGGCGCGTTCATTGAGGTGCGGCTGCGCAACACCGACGCCGTGCGCTGCACGCTCAAGGACCGCGCGGATGGCACGTATGCGATAGCGATGCGTAGCGCGAGCCTCGGCACACACCCGTGCCGAATCACATTGCTTCAACGGCCGGGTGACACGCCACTCCAACCGCCGGGCGCGGACGGGCGCTCCTCGCCCGGGCGCTCCTCGCCCGGCCGCCGCTGTCCGACGACGCTCGTCTCGGAGCCGAGCCTCGTGCACGACCTGTGCCTTGATCTGCTCTGCGAGCCGGCGCTCGCGAGCTGTGACGCCGTCGAGCTCGTTGGCTTCCCAAAGACGCTCGATGCGGGGCAGCCGGTGACCTTTGAGATCCATGGATATGACACGTGTGGCCATCCGGCGCGCCTTCCGCCGCGCTCCGAGTGGCGCATGCGGCTCACGCGCCGCGGCAAGATCGTCTCTGACGCGGATACGGTCGGCACCGACGCCTCTGCAGACGCACGCGTCAGCGCACCAACTGCTTGGCTCGTGACCGACCTTGGCGGGGACACGCGCTGGAGGGTTCATATGATGTGCGAGCGTGCGGGGGGCTATGATGCGAGCTTGTACTTTGTCGACCTGGACTCGCCCCCTCCAAGGGCAGGAGCCGCTACGCCACCGCCGGCTTCGTCGCTGCCGCCCTCCCCCTTGCCCTCACCATCCGTGCCGCCGCAGTCGCCGCTGCCGCCACGCCGCACCGTCACGTTTGCCATGGATACGGCCTCATCGTCGCGCCCCCCGCGTACGTGGCGCCTCGACGTGCTCCCGGGTCCATTATGCATCCAACGCTGCGACCTGCGCGGCCGTGGCATGCTGCAGGCGGTTGCAGGCCAGCCCACGCGCATCTTGCTTGGATTGCGCGACCGCTTCAGCAACCCGACGATTGAGCTGCCGCCTGAAGATGTCGGCCGTAAGCTACGGCTCGAGGCGCAGTACGTGGAGGAGGAGGCTGCAACCCCCGCGTCGTCTCCGCGCCTCGGCCGCGGCGGCAGCACCCCGCGCGATTTGCCGCGACGCGCGTCGTCGCCAGGCGGCTCGCCGGCTCGCAACAGGGCCGGGCGCAGCGGCCAATCGCCTGCGCGTGGCCTCTCTCCGGCCAAGTCTCCACGTGGCATGGGCGGCGACGCCGGCGCGGTCAGCTCATTCGGCTCTGCCTTCGGGCGCCAGCTCGGTGCGCCTCGCGAGGTGGCGTTCACCATCGAGCGCGGCAGCGACCCCGGTACGTACGACGTGCGCTATACGCTCCACCAGACGGGCGCCGCTCGGCTGACGGGCACGTACCACAACGGGCACCAGGAGGTGCCGCTGCATGTGCCCCGACAGTTCCTTACGGTGGTGGCGGGCACCTGGGATATTGGACGGTGCAAGCTGGTGCACGCCTTTGATGACGGGGCGCCGCCGCCGGTCATTGCGGCAGGCTTTACGTGGCGTGCTCGCCTGCTGCTGCGCGACGCGCACAACAATCCGGTGCCGCTCGCGGCCTCCGTCGTCGTCAAGGCCAAGTGGGTGCTGGTCAAGGACCCATTAGATGAGGTCACGCCCGTGTCGGCGGTGGCGACGATCGCCCACCTCGATGAGCCAGGCCCCGAGGCGATCGAGAAGGAAGAGTTGCGCACGACGCCTCCGGAGCCGTTGGTACCGATCACCGTTGGCGTTGGGCTGCACGATGCCTTTATGAGTGACGTCGTCCCACTCAGAAAGGCAAGGACTGCTCTGACGTCACCTCGTCGCGGCCTTCGGAATGTGTCGACCATTCTTGCCACGATGGACGAAGCACGAGTGCCGCGCACGCACGACGATGAAGTCGACCTCGAGTCACGCCCAATGACGGCTGGCAATTACAAGCTCTCTCTGAGCGTCGACGGGCAACTTTTCGTCGTCCACTTCACCCTGCAGGTGAAGGCGAGCTTGCCGTCCGCCGAACGGTCGCGCGCCGTCGCGACGTCCCCGCTCGATGGCGCGACTCTTCGCGTCCTTCAGCCGACGACCTTCCCGATCGCCATCCGCGACGCCGTCGGCAATGCATGCGTGGACCTGTCGGGCATGCATTTGAGCGTCGACCCACCGGGCGCGCTGCTCATGGAGCTAAAGCAGCCTCTACCGCCCACGCCGGGCGAGGCGCGCATCAACCCCGTCACGGGGACCATCCAGTCCGAGGCGCTCGCGCGTCTGACGCTCAACGCCCAGGCGACGGGCTACTGCGAGTTGCACGTGGCAGCGTGCGGCAAGCCGTTCCCGGGCAGCCCGTTCATGTTGCGCCTGCTGCCGGGGGTGGCGCATGCGTCGGCCACGACCTGTGCGGGCGAGGGCCTCACGTTCGCCGTGCCGGGCAAGGCGACGCCCGTGCGCGTGGTGTCGCGCGACGCCCGCGGCTACCGGTGCGATCACGGCGGCGCGATGGTCCATGCACGGCTCTCGCCGGCGGGGCGCGGATTTGGCGAGCTGCTCGGGGTGACCGACCACGAGGACGGCACCTACACGATCCAGTACCTGTGCAATTTCTCCGCGCGCTACTCCCTCGCCGTCCTGGTCGACAATGAGCACGTGCGTGGCAGCCCGTTCACCATCGACGTGACGGGCCTCGCTGAGGCATCACCCCTGCACGGTGTGGCAAACAATCCCCACGCCGAAGCGTCGCCGCGGGCGCGCGAGCGCCGAACGTCCTCGCCGCGTAGGGACCCTACGCTCCCCGAGTCGCTAGCGCCGCGTTGGGCGACGACTCGTTTGGGTTCCCCCACGGCCGCGAGCCCGAAGGCGCAGGGCACCCCGAAGTGGCGCCCCGTGGGCCCTGGCGGCGAGTGGGTGCGCTCGTGTGGCGGCGGCGTGCTCAAGGGCGGCGTTGGCAGCACGGCGGCGACCACCGCGTCCCAGCACCCCGGTGGCGCTGGACCCGGAGGGGCGGCGTGGCAGCTGACGGTCAGCGTGCCGAACACGCCCGTGGAGACGAGCGGCGAGGGCGTCCCGGGCTTCGCCTATTACGGCGAATTCGGCGGCAGCGGAGCCGCAGGGGCGTAAGCCAGAGGAGCATAGAGGCAGCATCCCCCATGCAACCCCCCGGTACCTTCTCGATTGCACAAGCTCTAATTGCTTTTGTCATCCACACCGCGGTCGTCCCACACACTGCTGTGTGTATGTGAATGTGAATGTGTGTCTGTGTGACTTCTAACACACTGCATCGCATCGTGCGCGCGCGCGCGGTGATGAGCCTACAGAGGAATGACATGCTGAGCACGGAGGGGCGCGCACCGCGCGCGCGCCGCTCGTGCTACGTGAACGAGCCCGCCTATGGCTTCTTCATCGCCGGCTCGTCGCTCCGCGCAATGAATGGGGTGTACATCCGGCGCACGCCGCCGAGGCAGCAGACAGCAAATGAGGAGGACGACGAGGAGCGCAACATCCTCCTCTACTACACTCACATGGACACCGGCTGGACGATGATGCTCGCCGAAGTCAAGGAGACTGAGCCGTCCCAAATGTATCGCTCGCGCGACGACGAGTCGGAGTGGCTCTTTGTGGATGAGCATAGCACCGATTGTTTCTCGCACAAGGGGAACACGATCGTGCCGGGCGCGGGCGTGTCCTGGCGCCACGTGCACCGCGCGTCGGCAGCCCGGCGCGCTGCCCCGCGCCCCGCTGGCCGCGGCTCGCAGCTCGCCAACACAAAGGACGACGACGAGGACGAGCTTCCCTGGCAGGTGATCGCAGTTCTCGACTATGACATCCTCCGGCAGCTGGTGGGAGGGGCCGAGTACCACAAGCAAAAGGTGGCGGAGGCGAAGGCCGGGCGCGGCGTGGTCGAGCCGCCCGCGCTCACATCCCTCGAAGGCTGCTACCTGCCGGGAACGTGGGTCTACCGCGTCATCAGCGAAAAGGGCGTGCCCGTTCTCGAGACCCCATTGGACGACGGCCGCCCGTGCGGCCGGCACTGCTGCGGGGAATACGTGCGCGGTGTCGAGTTGCGCCATGACGGCCGCTGGCTCAAGCTCGAGTCGGCCGCGCCGCGCTCCTTCTACTCGCAGGCGCGCGTGCTCGAGCAGTGGGTCCCGCTGTACGGCGCAGCGAGCGACGGAGGCGAAGTTCTCTTGGAGCGCGTCGAGGTGGCGGATCTGAGCAGTATGGCTGTCGAGGGGGAGGAGGCGGAGGAGACGGTGGCCGAGGCGTCGGCGTCAGCGGAGGCGGCGGCCGCCGCGACGGCGCGCAAGGCCCGCGCGAAGCGCTCCCTTGCCGCCGAGTTCCTCGATCAGCCGTTTGTTCCTCAGCTCGAGGGTGATGAGGCGGCGGAGGGCGGCGCGGAGGGTGGCTCCGAGGCGAAGGTGACGGACGTGCAGCGGGCGGCGGCCAAGGCGGGGAAGACGGATCTGGGGCCGGAGGAGCCGGCCGAGATTGCCGCGGCGGCGGCCACCGCCGCCGCCGCCGCGGCAGCCTTTCCTGTAGGAGCAGTGGTCCGCGTTCATGGCCTCTCTGGCACAGACTCGGCCCGCTACAATGGGACACGCGGCGTGATCGTGTCCGCCTTGCACAGCGAGAGCGCGCGACAGGGGGTGCGCCTCGAGGCGCCCTTTGCCGGCAAGCGCCTCCACGCCCGCCCCGCCCACCTGACGGGTGAAGGATGGTATGACGAGAGTGGCGGCAGCGGCGATGATGACGAGGTCGATGCGGCGGAGGCGGCCGCGGAGGCGACCGCGGCCACGCCGGGCTCAGCGGCGAAGGCAGGGGACGCGGCGGCGCTCGTGCGTCACGCGCGCACGCTGGGGCTGCGGCTCGCGGACCTCGCGCCCGGCGAGGGCGCACCGACGAGCGCTTCCGCGGGCGCTAGCAGCCCTCCCGCAACCGCCAAGGGTCGGCCCAAGAAGCGGAGCGGCTTTGCTCTCTCGGGCTCGGCGGCGGTCTGCCGGCTCGACGCGGCGCTGCGGTGCGTGCAGCGCGATAACGCCGACGATCCCGACGTACTCGAAGCTGCCGCGGCCGCCCACGCCGCCCTATCCCCGCTCGCACAGGCCCGCGATGCCGCCGCTGCTGCGGACAGAGGCACGGCGGCCGACGGCAGCAGTGCCGAGGGCGATGAGGGCGACACGGGCGAGAGCAACTCGGCAGCCGCGGAGGCGACCGACGCGCTGTCGGGCGCCGTGATGGCCCCCGATGCCCGGCTGCGCAACGGTGCTCTCGGAGCGCGCGTCTCTGCAGCCGCGACGGCGGCGGTGAGTTCGGCGAGTGTTCGCGAGGCGCAGGGCGGGTTGGGAGAGCTTCGCTCACTCCTGCTGGACGAGATCGATCGAACGGCGCGCGAGGCGTTCTCGCTGGGCAAGAGCCTCGATCAGGAGAGTGCCGATGCCCTCCGCCTGCGCCTCGCCCTCTGCCTCGCCCACCTCCAGGCGGGTTCCGATGCCAAGGCGCTTGAGCAAGCGAGCGAGGCGGCGGCCAACCACGCGCACTCGTCCGCAGCGTCCTTCTTGCTTGCCCGGTGCCTCCTTCGGGTCGGCCGGCGTGCCGAGGCGCTCAAGGCGCTCGAAAAAGCGGCGGAGCCCGCCCCAGCGGCCACTGCAGCGGCGGGCCCGCCGTGGGTACCCTCGTGCGCGCCGCCGCCGCCGCCCCGCCCTGCTGCCGATGCTGACGAGCCGATCGGGACATCCCGGGCCGACGCGCCGATGCGAGTCGTCGAGGAGGAGGAGGAGGATGACGAGGGTGATGACGAGGGCGAGGCGACCTTTGCGCCGTTCAAGCCGCGGCTCCATGCGGCGGTTTCCTCTGCGGCCACGCAGTCGGCTGGTGCGGCAGGTGCGGCGGGCGTGGTTCGCCTCTGTCCTGACGGTGCGTGGGCGCGTGCGGTCGCCGCGCCGATGCTCCGGGCGCTGCAGGCAGCCGAGCGATGGCAGGTGCATGCTGTGGCTCTGTATGAACGCGGCATGTTCGCGGAGGCGGCGGCGTCTTACGGGGCGGCAGTCGCGTGCCTCGAGGCGGGGGCGCGCGACGACGTGCACGGCCGCGCCACCGGGCATGCCAACGCCGCCGCGTGCCATCGCCGTGACAAGAAGCCGGACGAGGCTGTGCGTGCGTGTGACGAGGCGCTCCGGCTCTTGCCTCGGTTCGGCCGTGCCCTCTTCCGCAGGGCAGCGAGCTTGCTCGAGGGGGGTCGACCGCAGGAGGCCGTCGACGGTTTCGAGGAGCTGTACCGCGTCGACCGCAACTGGCCACGCCTCTCTGACTGGCTCTTGCGCGCCCACGCCGCGAAGCGGCGCATGGACGAGGGCGGAGGCACTGGCCACTCGCCGTCCGGTCGCAAGATGCCCGCATATGGGTCGGCGTCGGCGTCGCGCAGCAGCGGCGGCGGCGGCTCAGGCTCGGCGGGCGGCGAGGCGTCGCCAGGCACGCCGGGCGGCGGCGCGGAGGACGGTGAGCGCTTGTCCAAAGAGCCAGATCACTACGTGGTGCTCGGGGTGACAATCGACGCGACCGAGAAGCAGATTCAGCAGGCGTACCGCATGCGCTCGCTCAAGTACCACCCCGACCGCAAGGGCGGCTCGACGGCGGCCTTCCAGCGCATCGCCCAGGCCTTTCAGACCCTCTCGGACCCACACAAGCGCGCCGTGTACGACCAGGGAGGCGACCTCAAGTCGAAGCGTGGCGGACGCGATTCGGACGATTCGGAGGACGACGACGAGGAGCGCAAGCAGTCGCTGCGTGAGGAGATCGAGCGCAAGTACTACCCGGAGCGCTACGACTTCTGGCCCTTTGGCGACCCCTTCATCAACAAGCGCAAGCGCGAGGAGACGAAACGCCGCCAGCAGGGTCGGCCACAGTGGTTCGACCCTGCTAACGACTCGGATTGAGCTTCAGGATTGAGCGCGGCCAGCTCGGGCGCGCGGGGGCGGGGAGTAATGGGGATGCGACGTTGCGTAATTCACACATGTAATTCACACACAAGCCTTTTTTCTGGAGCAAACATCACACGCAAACGCCTCTCGCAACCCGTCCGGCTCCAACAAAAGTTATGTCGACCTCGCGCAGTGGTCAGCTGTCGGGATCGATGGAGCCCGTCGAGGTCGTTTCGATCCGCTTCTCTTCCCTGCCTGAAGGATCGTCGCTTCAGTCTTTGCTGATGCAGCAGGCGGCAGAAGGCAGCAGCATCAGCGCGCAGAGCTCGACCCACTCTTTACCACAAGGCCTTTCGGCCGGCCTGCAGGCCATCATGGCCCGCCTGCAAGGATTCCAGGCCGCCGCGGACCCGGCCGGCTCCAACCCAGGGAGCGCTGCGGCGCCGGCAACTGCCCAGCTGAGCGGAGAGCATGCACGCCGCATCTCAAGCCAGGTGGCGAGCAGCATCTTTGCCGACCTGATCAGCGGCGCCTTTCGCCCGGGCGACGTGGGTCCGCCTCCCGCGAGCACGCGCGCGATCGACGAGCTGCCATGCTGTCCGGTGCCCAAGGCAGGCACCCAGGTGCGTTCTAAAAAAAAGAACGCCTGCACTCTTCATGCCTGCTGTGCGGCTCAGCGGAGCACCCAGCGCACGCGATGCCCCTGGCCTCACGCCCCCCTTGCCCACCCGCTCGCCCACGCAGTGTTCCGTCTGCCTTATGGACGTCGAGAACGATGCGACCTCGATGCCGTGTGGCCACTTACACCACAAGGAGTGCCTCACGCGGTGGTTGCGGACGCACAACACGTGCCCTTTGTGCCGATCGACCATCGAGGCCGACGAGACGGCGCGCCCGAACAATGCGCTCCAGACGCTCTTGCAGGGCTGGCGCGAGGCACGACGCGAGCACACGGCCGCCGCGGGCATCAGCGGCGTCAGCGCCAGCACCAGCACCGTCGACGCTGGTGCCAACCCCAGCGTCGTGAACAGCTCGACAAACGGCTCGAACGGCAGCGGCAGGGCGAACATGGGCTCCATCTCGTTTGGTGAGGCGCCCTTTTTCTTCCATGGCCAGGCGCCTGCCCTCATGCCGGCCCTGCCACCTCCGTCGGAGGCGGAGCTGCTTGGATTCTCCGTCGCGGAGCTCAAGGCACGGCTGCGGCTGCTCGGTGTCGACACGTCGTCAGTTACGGGCCGGCGCGAGCTGCAGGACCTTCTCCGCCGGCACGCTCACGACCCGCCGCCGCCACCGATGCCGACGCGCGTGCAGGTGCACATGGAGGTCCTGCAGATGCCCGGCTCCGGCGGCCTCGCCGACCTGCGCGCCGCGATGCAGGCAGCCTCACAGGCGGCGGCAGCGCACGCTGAGCACCAAGACCGGCTGGAGGCGCTCTTGCAGAGAGTCGGAACGGATTCGAACCCGCACGGCCCAGGTGGCGCGGCCCTGCCGGCGCCACCGACTGTCGTGCCCTTCGCCGCCTCAGGCGCGCGCCCATCGGTACGGCTGCTCAGCCGCATGGCGCGCCTTCACCCCCGGGCACCACACACCGGCGGCACCACCGCCGCCTCCGCGACCGACCCGCAGGCAGCGCCCGATTCCTCGTCTTCGGCGGCCGCCGACGAGCCCACGGCGACGCCCGCGCCGATGGTGACGTCCCGCTCGCCACCCGACGGCGGCGTTACCGTCTCAACAGCGTCTGCCACAAACCTGGAGGCTGTGACCGCGCCCTCGCCCTCGGCGTCGCGGCGGCGCCCTCGCGAGCCCGAGCAGACGGCCACCAACGAACCGGAGCAGCGGCAGACACGCCAGCGCACGCGCTCGCAGCAGTGAAAGCACAATGAGCCGCCGGCACGACACTAGCGGCCCTTTCGACCCGGTACGGCAAAGACCACACGGCGGGCGATAGATTCATATGCGCCCGGACGAGCATCTCGTACTCGTTACAGCCGCGCAGAGACGAATCCTCTTCGCGCCGGGTGTGCTTGTGGGTTCGTGGGGTGTACACGTGTTGCGGTCGCGCGCACCGCTCAGTGCACATCGACCATTCGACACACTGTCGTATTCGCACCGCACATCGACATCCACGCCATTCCCATTGCGCGCCGACATGAGTCATGACGTTCTTGAGATTGGTGGTCGCACGGTGGGCGCCGCGCCGGTTGTATATGTATGTGTTCGATATATTTTGACTTTCGGGCGACGAGTTTCAGTTTATATGAATGGCTAAGTGCGGCGATGCAAGGGACGCTCTCGGCGAGTGCCACGGCGAGTGCACGGTTGCTCTTCGTCCCGTCACGGGCGCAATTGGAGAGCCTGCCCAAAGACGAGAAAAGCACACCAGAAGACGAGAGAAATCGCGCCGAATGGCAACGCGAAGTCCACCGAATTCGTCGAACGCTCGGATCAGTTTTGTTTCTGAGGGCTGGCAAGGGAGTGCGGGCGACCATATCCCTCCGTAACAGCAGTTGTAGGATCCTCATGCAGTTTTGTAGGATTGCAGTTAGAGTCATCGTCATTGGGGCAAAAGACAGCTCGCATGCATCGCAGGAGCGCACCGTTGTTGCTGCTCGACGACGTTCGATGACGCACCGTTGATGCTCCTCATCGACGACCTCGGATCAGGGCGAGAGAACACAAAGATCTGCATGATTTCCTCGTCGCCGAGCGCCGTCTTGGTTACTAGCGCGCGCAGGCGCACGCAGCAGAAAGTCTCTGAACACACAGCGATTAATTACTCAAGGACAACATACACAATACAACAGCTAGAGAAGGTCGTTTGGGCTGAAACAACGGAAGCGCGGCCAAACTTGACGAACTTTATACAAGTACATGTTTCACAATTAGACATCTTCATGATATTTCATTACTAATATCAGACACTTGCGGTCGGAGAAGCATGCCCCCCATGAGCTTAACCATGAGCCTTGTCACGGGTGCGGGAGGGACGGGCGCGCGGGACATCCGAAAGGACCGCGTAAATGCGACTATTAACGTCGCTCGCACTTCGGCCGGTGACGGTGTTCCAATGACTTGTTCACGCAGTTCACTGTCGACTGTGCACTCTCTACGCGTCAGCGATCCCGCTTCCCGGTACCCGGACACGGACAGCGAACAAATTGTACCCCGCTGTCCTCGTGTACCGATCAAGGATTCCCGAGCTCCCGTAGATCTCCCGAGACCCATCCCTGATTCTGATGATCTGATCGGCATGATACGATCTCGAGGATCCTCGTCGTCGTCGTCGATCGTCGTCTCCTTCTCATTCTTCTTCGTCGTCGTCATCGTCGTCATCGTCAGCATCGTCAGCATCCTCATCATCGACATCATCTCCACGGTCGAGACCCTCGCAGTCCCACTTCCACGGCATTGGAGCATTGGTGCGTGCATGCATCGGATCATTTGTGTGTGCATGCATTGGAGCATCGGGCGGCGCATGCACGCACCAATGCTCGGCAAACGTCGAGGTGCCCGCGAGCACGGACGCGCCCTTCCAGGTAGTGCCATCGCGCGGCTCGGGGGGCGCCACCACGACGGCGCTCTTAGGGCCGCCGTCCTCGTTGTGGAAGAGCTCTGCAAGCTCATACTGCAGCCTCTCCGGAAGACCTTGCATCGAGCTCGAGCCCCCCGAGAGCACCACTCGCCCTAGCAGGGCCTCCTTGAGAGAGTGGTCGTGTCGTGGGCGCTGCCGGCCGCGCGCGTCGCGTGGGCTGTCGCGAGCGCTGTCGCGAGCGCCCACGGCGAGCTCGGGCGAGATCTCCCCCGAGATCTCCCCCGAGATCTCCCCCGAGAGCTCCCCCGAGAGCTCCCCCGACTGCTCGAGCCGGCAGGTGGCGTTGATGGCCTCCATGATGAGGCGCTGCAACGGAGGACCACCCGACGGGCCTGGCTCGCCCGGGTCGAGAAGCAGCTCTGCGGGCAAGTAGCGTTCCCAGCCCAGGTGGAACTCCACCTCGCCCAATCTGACCGTCTTGAGCTCGGGCGGCGGCATGGAGAAGACGCGCGCGAGCTCAAAGGGCGAGTGGCCTGTCATATGGCGCAGCGGTGTCGGGTGCGCTTCACAACCGAGCTCCTTGATGTTCCGAGCTACGGTAATGTCGGCGATGACGTCGCCGCCCATCGCAGGTGACCAGGAGGCGTCGTGGTCGCGCATGTGGCAGAGCTCCGCAAAGAGCGAAGTGAGCGCGGCTCCGCCGACGCGCAGCGTGCGCACCGCGCGCCGGATCACGTGCCCGCGCAGCACGGGCACGACGAAAGTCGCGCCGAAGCCGATGTTGACTACGACGCCTGAGGTGAGGCTGCGTGCGAAGAGGCAGAGTGAAGCCGAGTCGACGATGGCGACCGCCTTGAGCTGAAAGACCTGGAGCAGTCGTTGCTCCGTCTCGAGACGCCAATGGAGCCGTTCCTGCGCGGCCTCCTCGGCTGCCAGCTTGAACGGCTCAGAAACGATGAGCGCATGCTGTGGCAGGTCGGTGCGCTGCAGGCGCAGCCGGCGAAAAGCGAGCGCGAACATCGACTCGGGATTCGCCTCCGCTCCAGGAGTGCAGATTTGGATGATCGAGGGACATGCCTGGTGTGCGAAGCCGTACTTGGCGTAGCCGCGGCCGCCGTCGATGCAAACAGTCGTGCGCAGTGACGAGCGGCTCTTCCGGAAGACGGCACGCCAATCGGTCGAGGATGACGAGGCCGCGGCAAGTGCGGGCGGCGCGGGCGCGGCGACAGCGCCCGCTGCGCTGCTCGCGACTGGTTGAGCGTCCGGATGCCGAAAGGTGCCGAGCGTTTCGTTGAAGTCGAGAGATTGGCCGTGCTGGCCGCGCACGCACAGCTGCCGCCACAGGAAGTCGGTGGTTGACGCCTCGTGCAGAGGTTTGGACGCCTCGGAGGCATTGAGCACATCGGCGACACTTAGCTGCGAAAGGAGTTCCACTAAGCACTCGAGCGGCAGCATCTCGAGCGTCAGCGTGGGATCATCCGCCTGCATGATTGTCCTCTCCAAGACTGCGTCTTGACAAACTTCACGCGGCGATCCGGGGTTCCTATCTCGGCAGTCCTCGGCAAAGTTCGATTTCGGACATGTTAACCCCACAGACTCTGCCGAAAAAAGAGATTCAGAGGCCTAGCCCGATATGCAATGACCGCGGGGCCGTTCGAGGGCATTACCCTGGGCTAGACTGGGGGCATAGGACCTCGTGGCTCTTCGTGGCTCGTGGTGCCGTCAAGGGGGTGCCGCTCCCGGCTCGCGTCTGCTTTTCACTGTTTTCATTACTTTTTAGTTCTCGTTTTAGCTTTGAAAAGCTGCGGAGCTTAGAAAGCTCCGCTTACTCCTCCACAGGCATAGGCGATAGCGGGCCATAGGCAAGCCCTGCACTGTGTTTCATACGAAATCGGTTTCAAAATGTGCGCACGCCGGGTGTTAGTCTTTTTTGCATTGCGGCAATTTGCGGGTGCGCGCTGTCCCCGCTCCAGCGTCCGAACAGCAACCCCGCGCCCGGGCGGGCTCGACGTGGAGGCGGCTCGCCCCCGCCCGCGCGGTCGCGCGTGGCGTGCCACGACCCTTGCGACCTACTATCTCACGACCACGAAGTGTACCCAACAGCCACGGCAGCTCGAGCAAGAGGATGCGTGCTTCCTTCCCTCCTCCGTCGCCCCCCCAACGTGACGGCTTACGCCGTGAAGGACTCGGGAATCTTCCAGACGTAGATGCCACCCTCGGTGCCGACGGAGATGATGCGCTGCTCATCTGGCGAGATGCGCACCGCGTTCACGGCGCCCGAGTGGCCGAGGCCCTCGAAGTACTTCGAGCCCTCGTCGTAGTTCCACAGGTTGACCTTCTTGTCCGCGCCACCCGACACGAAGAAGCGGCCATCGGCGTTGATGTGCAGGGAATTCACGTCCGCAGTCTCCGAGCCGTCGACGATGCGGATGGCGCTCATGTTCATCACGTCCCAGTAGGTGATCTTGCGGTCGGTGCCGCAGGTGATCAGCTGCGACTCGTCGGGGTGGTACGCGACACACTTGAAAAAGTTCGCAGCAAAGAGCGCATTGATGCGCACGAACGGCGCGGCATCGGTAAGCGACCACGTGATGCAAGAGCCGTCGGCGGAGGCAGAGACGCACTCGGTGTCGTCCGCCTTAATGGCGATGGCATACACGGGACCCTTGTGCTCCTTCATCGAAGCAATCATCACCTGCGTGCCCTTCGAGATTGCCCAGACGCGAACCTGCCCGTCCGCGCCGCCCGAGATGAGCCGCTTGCCGTCGTTCGAGGGGCAGATGGACGTGACGCCGTTGGAAGGCATCACACCACCCGAGGAGTTGCCCACGCCCGTGAGCCGGTGCGCCTCGTTGATGACGAACTGAAGCCCGCCCGACTGCGGCAAGAACGACCGAATCTTGCCATCGTTCCAGCCGGACACGATGGCGTCGCCCTTGGGCATGAAGCTGATGCAGTTGCACACTTGGTTGGGCACCTGCACACGAAGCAGCTCGGACAGCGTGCCCGAGTGCCAGATGCGAATGTCGGAGCCCGCACACGTGGCGAAGAGGTCCGAATAGCTGCGCGGGAAGATGATATCGTTCACAGGCTCTGAGTGCGCCGTCGTCTTCAGCTCAGCGACAAGCCCGTCGAACTGCACGAGGTACACGTTCGACTTGTCGGTGCCGGCGAAGAAAAACTCCCCCGCCGAGTCCATCGCAATGGAGGTGACGCCGCCCAGAACAGACTGCACCATGGTCGGCACGAAGGTATGCCTGTCCATCACCATCAGCTCGCCGTCCCCGGAGCCCACAATCAGCTGCTCCCCAACGAGGGCGATGGACTGCACACCGCAGCGGGGGCAGCTGCCCTTAGCAGGACCCTGGTTGATCATCGTCTTCTTAACCGAAGAAATGGCAATGATGTCACCGGTGGTGGTGCCGCAGTAAACAATCTGATCGTCCGCGGAGACCACCATGCACGTGTACGTGCGCACCTCCTTCGACGTGATCACATCCACTGGTCGCACCTTGCGCCCCACAGGGTCCAGACGCCACATGCGCAGGTTCTTGACGCCACCCGTAGAGAGATGATCCTCCTCGGTGTTCATCCACTTGACAGTCAGGCAAGTGTCGTGCGCGGCAGGCGAGCCGCAGATGGCAGCACCAGTCTCGACATTCCAGATGACGAGGTTGTTATCGTCCGGACCGCCGATGGACGCGAGGTACTTGCCGTTTGCCGAGAAGTCCAGCGCCTGCACCATCACCTTGTGGAGCTTCAACCTCACGATGAGCACAGGATCGGTGGGCGTCTCAGCCGAGAGGCCCGAAATATCCCACAGAATGATCTCAGCAAGGTAGCCCATGTGGGTAATCTGTCCCGAGGCCAGAGTGTTGCCGTCGCGCGTGATGGCCATGCAAGTCACACGGTCCGTGTGCCCCTGCAGAAAGAGCTGGTCGTCCGCACGCTCGACATTTTTGACCACGATGGTCGAGCCAAGAGGGTAGATGCAGTGCGTATCGTTCGGGTGCAAGATGAGATTGTTGCGGCCCTTCAGGCTCGACCCGATCGCGCCGGCGAGAGGAAGAGACGAGGTCATGGTGGCCCCAGGTCCACAAAACAGCTAACGGCGCCAACTGACCTGCTGGGGGCGCCGTGCCGAGCGAAACTTTTCAAGTGACTCTTTCACAGCCAATGTATTTCACACGTCTCACGAGGGGCTGCTTCGCACTACGTCAATACAAGTACGCTGCGCTTAGGAGCGCACACTATCTTGATACAGGCGACCCCGGCCACGAGTCGCCATGGCGATTCTGTACCACTGTACACTGCAGCCTCAGCCCGGGGTGTCGACGGCCTCTTGGGAGGTGACGGGGGTGCTCTATAGAGGGGGGGTAATCAAGTTGCCCCGCGCGCGTAGCGCGCGGGTTTTCAGCCCGCCGCAGGCGCGAAAATTTTGGCGATATTGACTGTAAATCACTACATTTAGGCCCTGAAATTGATGCCACTCACACACTATTGACTGCGACGTACATGTATGTACCGACTACTACGATGACACACTAGTCACAAAT
>ENA-UOXO01000076-UOXO01000076.1-mixed-culture-metagenome-genome-assembly--contig:-NODE-76-length-70055-cov-20.980614_pt1 | contig 70055 bp, 73 predicted proteins | sample MGYA00238162_ERZ761640 | MGnify/ENA primary metagenome ERZ761640 (study PRJEB28914, sample SAMN08778297) | mixed culture metagenome | isolation source: Freshwater growth medium | place: USA...
GCGGGCAACTCGACCTGAGCGCCGGACTGGCTGGCGAGAGGCAGACCGACCTGCGCCGCGGCTATGAAAACTTTGTGGGCGGCACCGTCGGCGTGCTCGGCGCGCTGCGGCGCGAAGAAACCAACCGCGCCACAACGCTCGATCCTTATGTGCGCGCTGCGTGGCAAAAAGCGGACTGGACGCTCGAAGGTGGCTTGCGCCGTGTCAACGCCCGTTATGTTTCATCCGACGCATTCCTGTCCAATGGTGACCAGAGCGGAGGATCGAACTTCAGCGGCTACTTGCCGGTGGTGGGCGTGCGCTGGCAACTCTCGCCGCAAGTGCAAGCCTTTGCATCGGTGGGTCGCGGTCTGGAAACCCCCACGCTGAACGAAGCGGCCTACAGCGTCGGGGGAGCCGCCGGGTTCAACACCGGCCTCAACGCGAGCAGGAGCACACAGGCCGAAGCCGGTCTGCGCGGACGCAACGCCTCAGGTCTTTGGAACGCCACGCTGTTCGACATTCGCACCGAGGACGAGATCGTCTCCGCCGGAACCATCGACGGACGAGCCAGCTTCACCAACGGTGGCAGCACGAAACGCCAGGGTCTGGAACTCTCGGCCGAGTACGGCATGGGCAGCGTCACGCTGAGCAGCGCATACACCTACCTGCGTGCGCGCTATGGCAGTGGCACCGCCAGCATTCCCGCTGGCAACCGCATGCCGGGCCTGCCCGAACACCAGTTGTTTGCCCAGGTGGCGTGGGCGCCTGCCACGGCCGCTGCCATCGGAGGCGTCTTCACGCTGGAGGCTCGGCACACCGGCAGTGTGTTTGCCAATGACGCCAACAACACCAGCACGGCGCTGGCCGAGGGTCACACGCTGTTCAGCATCGGCGCCCGCTTCGAACAAACCACCGGCGCCTGGACCTGGCGCGAGTTCGTTCGCATCGACAACCTCACCGACAGGAAGCATGTGGGCTCGGTGATCGTCAACGATGGCAACGGCCGGTTTTTTGAACCCGGTCTGGGCCGCTCGGTCTCGGCCGGCATCGAACTCACGCGGCGCTTCTGAGCGCGGGCCCGCTCAGGCGGGCAGCCGGCCGAATTCGCTCTCGGGGTCGATCACCTGCGCCGGCAGGCTGATGGCGAAGGTGCAGCCGGCGCTGGACGCGGCCTCGCACCAGATGCGACCGCCGTGCCGCTCCACGATGCGTTGCGCCAGCGCCAGCCCGGTGCCGATGCCTTCGTAATCCATGGAGTGGTGCTGGCGCTGGAACAGCGCAAACAGGTTGGGCGCGTGCTCCAGGTCAAAGCCCACGCCGTTGTCGCGCACAAAGACCACACGCTCACCGGAGCTGTCGGTCCACTGACCCACCTCGATGCGGGCGAGTGGGCGGGTGCGGGTGAAGTTCACCGCGTTCTGCAGCAGGTTGCGCAGCATCTCGGCGAGCAGAATCGCGTCGCCCCGCACCTGGGGCAGGTCGTCGTCGATCACCCACTCGATCGAGCGCGTCGGGTGCTCGGCCTGCAGGTGCCGCACCACGCCCTGCACCAGCGGACTCAAGGGCACTTGCTGGCGCGCCAGCGACACGCGCCCCATGCGCGCATATTCCAGCAAGCCTTCGATCATCAAGCTCATGCGCTTGGTGGACTTGGCAATCGACGCCTGGTACTGCAGCAGCTGGCTGTCGCCGTCGGACCCGAGCCGCTCCTGCGCGAGCGACACAAAGCTGGAGATGTGGCGCAGAGGCGCGCGCAGGTCGTGCGACACGCTGTGCGAGAACACGTCGATGTCCCGGTTGGCGGCCACCAGCTGGTTGGTGCGCCGGGTCACCCGCTGCTCCAGTTCCTGCTTGAGCTCGGCCAGCTGGTGCTCGGTGCGGCTGCGCTCGGTGGCGTCAAGCACCACGGCGCTGGCGCACAGGAACCGGCCCCCCTCACCCAGCACAGGCTCCATGCCGAACTCGGCTCGGAACACCCTGCCTTGTGGTCCCTGGATGTCCAGCACCAGCGTTGCGCCCACGTCACCGCGCGTGAGCAGGGCGAGGTGCGATCCCAGCATCGCGCGCGAGTGCGCGTCGGTCTGGCCCACGAGGCCGAGGAAATCGACGCTGCTGGTCGGGCGCCCCTGCACGAACTGGACGGGATCCAGCCCGAGCCACTGGATCAGCGTGCGGTTGATGTGGACCACGCGCTGCTCTGCGTCGATGCAGACCAGGCCGCAGGGCGCCTGGTCGTAGAGCGCGCCGGGGCTCGTGTAGGGGTCAGGGGAAGCCGGCTTGTTGTCCATGGCGTCTCGCTCGGGTGGAGTGCGGAAAAGGCGGTCGGCGCCCCGTCTGGCCAACCGTGCGCGGTCAGCAGGCGGGGAGTTGCGTTTCAGTATCGGCCAAAAGGCGGCGCGCTGGGTCCACATTTTGGCCATCAGCGGCCACAGGCGCCGGGCAGACGCTCACTTGGGTTTGAGGTCCCAGTTGGGCACATCGCGGGGCGCCGGCATCACGTTGCGGCCTTCCAGCCGCAAGGCGGCGAGCTTGGCGGTCATCTCCAGCGTCCTGAGGTCGTCGGGGTTCGGGTTGTCGTGCGGGCTGAAGGAGAAGCTGCACAAGGTGCCGTAGATCTCACCGCTCTTGAGCACGATCGGCGTGCTGATGTGGGTGCCGATGGGAAACGGCAACTGGTCCAGCAAGGCACTGGCCACCGGATCGGCCCGTGCGTCCGCCATGTAGCGCGGCAGGCGCCCGTCGACCACGCGCTGGCACCAGCTTTGTTCCAGTTCGTCGGATCCGCCCACCGCGATGGTCGGGCGCGTGCCGCTGGTGGCCACTTGGCGAAACACGCGCCGGCCATCCACAAACTCGGAACAGAAGACCACGTCCATGTTCAAGCGGTCGCGCAAGGTCTTGAGCACGTCGGTGATGGTGCGGTCCAGCATCTCGTCGGACTGGTCGGCGGTGGCCACCATCAATTCGGAGACGGTCACGTGCAGGTCGGAGGGCTCGTAGCCCATCTCGTGTAGGGACGGTTTCATGCCTTCAATTCTCTTCGTGATCGGCACCCGGGCACACCGGCGAGGGTGTTTCAAGATGTTTGAAGGGTCAAATGTCGTCGGCGCTGATGAGGCCTTCGCGGATCGCCAGGCGCACCAGCGCCGGCACGTCGTGCACATCGAGCTTGGCCATGATCCGGCTGCGGTACGACTCGACCGTCTTGCGCGAGAGATGCAACTGCTCGCTGATGGCCACGCTGGTCAAACCACGCACCACCAGCTGGATCACCTGGCGCTCGCGTCCCGAGAGCGCCTCGATCGGCGTCGGCGCGGCGTCGCTCGTCATCACCTCGATGGCCAGTTGCGCCACCTCGGGGCCCAGGTACTTGCGACCCGACGCCACCGCCTCCACCGCCTTGAGCACCTCGCTGGCGGGTGAGCCCTTGAGCACATAGCCAGAGGCCCCCAGGCGCAGGGCCTCGGCCACGTGGCGCGGCTGGGCCGACATGGTCAACACGATGGTGCGTGCGGTGCACTTGCGCTTGTGCAGCTGCTCCAGCACCTCGAAGCCGGAGCGCTGGCCCAGGCTCAGGTCCAGCAGCACCACGCCGGGCGAGAGGCGCAGCACCTCGGAGAGTGCGTGGGTGGGCTGGTCGGACTCGCCCACCACGTGATGGCCGGCGTCTTCGAGCACGGCGCGCAGCCCATCACGCACCATGGCGTGGTCGTCGATGAGGTAGATGTCGCTCATGGGTCTCCCGCGGTCGAAAGGTTGGCAGGGGGCTGGAAGCTGTCGGATCCGACCGTCCAGCCCAGCGCGATGACGGTGCCGCCCGAGGGCGAACCCTGGACAGCGAGTTGCCCGCCGATGGCGAGTGCCCGCTCGCGCATGCCCACCATGCCCAGGTGGCCGGGGCGGCCATACATCAGGCTGCCGTGCAGGCCGATGCCGTCATCGCTCACGGACAGCGACAGCCTGCCCGCGTCGCCGTCCAGGCGCAGTTCGATCGAACCGGCCGAGGCGTGCAGCAGCGCGTTGCCGGTGGCTTCGCGCGCGATCATGAACGCGGCGTACTCCACCTCCGGCGGCCAGCGCACGCCCTCGGCGTCCGGGCTCACTTCCAGCGTGATGACCACCAACTCGGCCTCGATCGAACGCGCCCGCACTTCGTTGTCCAGCGCGGCCTGCAAGCCCAGCGACTCCAGCAAGGGCGGGCGCAGTTCGACCAGCGCCTGGCGCACCTCCTGCACACTTTGTTCGACCAGCTGACCGATCGAGCGCATGCGATCCTGCTCACGGGCGTCCAGCTGGTCGATCGCGCGGCGGCTGAACACATCGAACGACAAGCGCGTGGCGCTCAGCGTCTGGCCCAGCTTGTCGTGCAGCGTCTGGGCCAGCCGGTGGGTGGTGTCCTTTTCCTGGTCGAGCAGGCGCTGCGCCAGGTCGGACAGCTCCCTGCGGTACTGCGCGAGCGCCTGCTCGCTGCGCACGCGCTCGCTCACATCGCGCAGGATCGCGGTGAGCAACTTGCGGCCACGCACCGTGACCTGCGAGATCGAAGCCTCCAGCTCCAGCAACTCGCCATTGGCGTGCAGGCCCCGTACCTGACCCGCTGCCATGGGCCGGGTGGTGGCGCGGGAGTCGGCGAACCGGTGCATGTAGCCGCGGTGGTGATCGCGGTCGTCCACGGGCAGCAGGATGTCGAGGTTCTGGCCGAGCATGGTGTCGGCCGCGCGGCCGAAGATGCGCTCGGCCGCCGGGTTGAACAGGCTGATACAACCCTGCACATCGACACTGATGACCGCGTCGCTGGCCGAGTTGATGACCGCCGCGAACACCTCTCCCTGCTCGCGCTCGTGGCGCTCGGCCGTCAGGTCGTGCACCTGGGCCAGCACGCCGAACGAACGGCCGTCGACGCCCGCCACCTTGATCAGACGCCAGTCGCCCCACATCTCGCTGCCGTCGCGCCGCAGCATGTGGCCCACGAACTCCCAGGGCCCGCGGCCCGCGACCACTTCGGCACGTATCGCATCACGCTCCTGCCCGCCCGAGGCGCTGGGCAGCACTTCGGAGACGTAGCGGCCATGCGCCTCGGCCGCTGTCCAGCCAAACACCTTCTCGCACGCCAGGTTCCAGAACACCACGCGGAAATCGTCGTCCACCAGGTACACCGGCGCCGGCAGGTGTTGCAACACGGCCTGCAGCCGGCTGGTGTCGTAGAGCACCTGCGCCAGCAGGTGCTCGCCGGGCGAGTTGCCCGACCCGGGTTTGGGCAGGCGGCGCAACTGCTCGGAAATCACCCGCAGGTAGGTGTCGGGCGCGTCCGTGGTCTGGGGACCGAGCTGGTCGGCCACCGCGTCCAGCATCTGGCTGTAGGGGCGCGCCAGGCGGCGCGACAACCAGAAACCGGCCGCGCCCATGATCAGCACGGTGGCACTGCCCAGCGGCAGCACCGTGCGTTGCAGCTCCCTCACCGGCAGCAGCACCGCATCCAGCGGCTGGCTGGCCACCACCTGCCAGCCGGGGCGCAGGCTGGAGTCCGCGGGGTTCACCGCGCTGCGCGTCAGCACGTACCAGCGCCCATCGGCGCCCCGGTGGCGCAGCTGCTTGCCGGGCGCGGCCTTGAGCAAATCGCTCCAGTTCTCTCCCATGTCGGGCTGCAGCGCGCCGAGCAACAGCTTGCCCGCGTCATCGACCAAGGCCAGTTGCAGCGAACGTTGCGCCGATGCCGGCCCCAGGACCTCCTGGATCAAACGGTCGAAGAAGGCGGCATCCAGGTGCGCGGCCACCACGCCTTGCAGCTGACCGTTCGCCCCCACCACCGGCAAAGCCAGATCCGCGAGCTCGGCGGGCACCGGCAGGCTGGCACGCTTCAAGGGCTCGATGAGGGCTTTGGGTGGATGGAAACTGCCAAACCACAGGCCCTGGCTGCCATTGATGAACACCGGCCGCGTGGCGATCGACACACCTTCCAGCAAGGCGTTGGTCCCCAGGCGAACGACCCCGTCCAGATCGGTGATGCCGATCCACACATAGCCGCTGGTCCTGGACTTCAAGCGGCTCAGCTCCGAGCCCAGCAGGTCCTGCGGCACGTCGGTTCCCGCGAGCACCGCCACCAGTTCCAGTTCGACGGCCCGGCGCGCCAGCACGCGTTCGATGCGGTCTGCGTACAGCTCCGCCGTCTGATTCACGCGGGCTTCGGCCCGGCGCGTGAGCTCGCTGCCCACGATCCGGTCGGTGGCCGCCACCAGCAGTGCGAGAAGCACCAAAGCCAGCAACGCCGGGAGCAGCGGCAGCAGCCAATGAACGGAGCGTTGGCGTTGGCGGATGGCGGCCATGTGGTGAGCAACTCTCCCTGCGGGCTGGGCCTGATGGCCTCGAAAACCCGTCAACAAACATCATGCCCCAAAAACCGTGGAGGGTATTTCTCGCGCGCGAAGTCCAGCATTCCCTACACAAGCCACCGCAGCGACGGCCGATCTCATGAGGACAAAGCAACCGTTACCGGAGGACTCCACCATGAAAGCCCAGCCTGCGTTCCTGCCCCGACCGACCCTCAAGTGTTCAGGCCGGGCCTTGTCCCTGCTGGTCTTGCTCAGCCTGATCGGCCTTGCCAACACCGCCCGGGCACAAACCAGCACCTCGACCTTCTCGGTCACCGCCACCGTCCTGGCCAGTTGCTCGGTGGTGGGCGGCGTGCCGCTGGCCTTTGGCGTGGTGACGCCGGGGGTGCAGCGCGACGGCAGCGTGTTGATCTCGGCGGTGTGCACCGTGGGCACCCCCTACACGCTCGCGCTGGACGCGGGCACCGGCACCGGCGCCACCGTGGCCAGCCGGCGCATGACCAGCGGCGGTGACACGCTGGACTACACCTTGTTCCAGGACGCCTCGCGCACCACGCTCTGGGGCGACGGCACGGGCGGAACCAGCACACGCAGCAGCACCGGCACCGGTCTGGCGCAATCCTTCACGGTTTATGGCCGGGTACCGTCCAGCGCCGCCGCAGCGGTGGGTTCGTACGCCGACACCATCACCGTGACGGCCACCTACTGAGACGGCCATGCGCCCCCTTGCGATGGACCGTGTCTGGTCGTCTCTGCTCCTCGGTGCGGCGCTGCTTTGCGGCAACGCGGAGGCGTTTCAGGTGCGGCCGGTGCGCCTGGACCTCGGCAGCCGCCAGCCCACTGGTCAGCTGGTGGTCTCCAACCCCACGGCGCGTCCCCTGTTGATCCAGGCTGAGGCCTTCGATTGGTCACAAACGCAAGACCGCGACCAACTCCAGCCCAGCAGCGACCTCATCGTCAACCCGCCCATCTTCGAGCTGGCCCCCGGCGCCCAGCAGGTGGTGCGCGTGGGCCTGCGGCGCGCCGCGCAAGACGGCGTGGAGCGCCCGCACCGCATCTGGCTCACGCAGGTGGCCACCACACCGGACGAGGGCGACACCGGTGTGCAGATGCTGCTGCGCCTGAGCCTGCCCGTGTTCGTGGTCGGCACCGGTGCCGGCACGTCACAGGCGCAATGGCAGCGCGGCGCGGCCGATGGCGTGGTGGAACTCAACAACGCCGGCACGCGCCATGTGCACGTGCGCGAACTGCGGCTGGCCAGCGACGACGGCGCGCCCACCACCCTGGGCCCGTGCTACGCGCTGCCCGGCGGGCGCTGCCGCTGGCCGCTGCCGCCGGCCCTGCGTCACAAGACCTTGCGCATCGAAGCCGACAGCAATGCCGGCACGCTGCGCGGCCAGCTCGATGCCGTGGCCGCGCAATGAGCGACGGGTCGTCCTGACCACCGCATTGCTGATCGGGACGGGCCAGGCGTTCGCCGCCCACCAGGTGCGCCTGCTCGATGTCTGGATCAACGGGCAGTCGGCCGACGCCAACGCCTTCATCGTGGAGGAAGAGGGCCGGTTCTTCGCCTCGGCCCAGGCCATGGCGGCCTGGCGCCTCAAACCCGCCGATCTGGCGCGCACCATCGATGGCGAGCCCCACCACAGCCTGCACCCCTGGCAGCCGCAGATGCGCCCGAGCACCCAGCGGCTGGAGCTCACCGCAGCCGCTGCCGCGTTCACCGGCCAGGTGGTGAACCTGGGCGATACCGCCAGCCAGGCGGTGGCCCTGAGCCCTTCTCACCTGGGCCTGGCGCTGGACTACACCCTCAACCTGGACCGCGACCGCAGCGGCAGCCAGAGCAGCGCCTTTCTGGACCTGCGCGCCTTCGGCCTATCGCCCCAGGGCGGGCTGCGCCACAGCGGCCTGCTGCAACTGGGTGACCAGCCCGCCAACGGGCCCCGGTTTCGCCGGCTCGACACCGCGTGGCAACACGCCGACCCCGACACCCTGTGGCGCACCACCGTGGGCGACGCGTTCAGCTGCGGCGGCGAGATCGCGCCCACGCTTCGTTTTGCCGGCGTGCAGGCGCGATCCGACTTCGGCCTGCAGCCCGACCAAGTGCACCACCCGCTGCCTTCTGTGCAGGGCAGCGCACAGGTGCCCAGCGGCATCGACCTGCTCATCAACGACCGCCCCGCCGGCAGCCTGGCCGTGGGTTCCGGCCCGTTCTCGCTGGAGACCCTGCCCACCCTGACCGGGGCAGGTGAAATCCGCATCGTGCAGCGCGACCTGCAAGGCATCGAGCAGGTGCGCACCGTGCCCTACTACACCAGCCCCCGCCTGCTTCGCTCGGGCCTGACCGACAGCTGCTTCGAAGCCGGCGTGCTGCGCCTGAACTACGGCCTGCCGAGCGACCGCTACGCCGGGCACTTTGCCGCCGCCTCGGTGCGCCACGGCTGGAGCAACACCCTGACCACCCAGGCGAGGGTGGAGAGCAGCGACCTGGTGCGCAGCCTGCGCCTGGGCGGGCACTGGATCCCGTCGCAATGGGGTGTGCTCAGCGTGCAGGCCGCGCTCAGCCAGACCGAGGGCATGGGCAGTGGCCACAGCATGCGGCTGGCACTGGAGCGCACCACGCGGCAGGTCCACCTGAGCGCCAGCCTGGACCAGGCCGACGACGGCTTTCGCCAGCTCGACGGCAGCCGCGCCCCGCTGCGGCGCGCCGCCCTCTTCGGCGGCTGGACCCTGGGCCAGACCAGCTGGTCGGCCGGCGCCATCTGGCAGACCGGCGCCACCGGCCTGAAAACCCGGGTGCTCACGGCCTCGGTGCAGCGGCGCATGGGCAACGACTGGCAGATGGGCCTGAGCGCCTTGCAGCGCGAACACCGCTGGAGCATGGCGCTCATGCTCACCCGCCAGCTCGACCGCGACACCACCACCGCGGTGCGGGCCCAGACCGACAGAGACAGCCGCCTCGCGCTGCAGGCGCAGCGCCACGAGCCGGTGGCCGGCGGTCAGGGCTGGCGCCTGCAGGCCAGCACCGGCCAGCAGCGCGCCATGGGCGCCTGGAGCTGGCTGGGAGAAGCCGGGCGGGTGGAAGTGCAGGCGGCCCAGCTCGCCCAGTCCGGCTCCACCGCCCTGCGCGCCACCGCCAGCGGCGGCCTCATCTGGCTTGGTGGCATGCCCGTGGCCGGGCGCGCGCTCGGCGAAGGTGTGGCCGCGCAGATCGAGGTCGAGGGCATGGTCGGTGTGGGCGTGCGGCTCAACCACCGCGAGGTGGCCGTGACCGACGCGCAAGGCCGCGCCTGGGTTCACGGCCTGCATGCCTGGGAAGACAACGTCATCGGCATTTCGGCCGACGCCCTGCCCATGGACACGCTGCTGTCGTTTCCCGAAATGCGCCTGCGCCCGCGCGCCCAGTCGGTGGTGCAGGCGAAGTTTCCTGCGCGGCGCAGCCGCTCGGTGCTGCTGGAGGTGATACGCCCGACCGGTGAGCCCGTGGCCGCCGGTTCGCGCGCACGCCGCAGCGACGATGCCCCGGGCAGCGGCGCACCGTTTGCACAGGGCGGCAAGGTGTTCCTGAACGACATCGAGGAAGTCAACCGCATCCGCATCGACGGCCCGCAAGGCGTCTGTCACCTGCTGTTCAAAGCTCCCGACGCTTCGCTCATCCAGCCCGCGATCGGCCCGCTCACCTGCCAGGCGCACCCGCTGTGATGAAACACCTCGCGCTCACCTCTCTGCTGTTGCTGGGCGCGATGGACGCCCACGCCAGCAGCTGCAGCGTGTCGGCCACACCGCTGGCCTTTGGTGCCTACACCTCGCCCGGCGGGGCACGCGTGGACAGCTCGGCCAGCGTGGTGGTCACCTGCACCCCCACCTACCTGCTGCTGGCCTGCACCACCCCGTACACGCTCTCGCTGTCCAACGGCGTGGTGGGCGGGCCCGGCTCACGGCAGATGGCCGCCGGCGCCGGGCGCCTGCAGTACGGCCTCTTCAGCGATGCGGCCCGCAGCACACCCTGGGGCGATGGCGGCGCCAGCGGTGGCACGGTGGGCGGCAGCATCACCACCGGCCTGCTCGGCCTGCTGTGTTTGCCGGGCGTGCGCAACCACACGGTGTATGGCCGCCTGCCGGCCAACCAGAGCGTGCCGGCGGGCAGCTACGTGGATCAGGTCGTGCTGACCATCACCTACTGACTCACTGGATCTGCAGCGGCGGTCGGACGCCGAAGTGGCGCTGCACCCACCAGGCGGTGGCACGCGGCAGCTCCGACCAGTGCCAGTGGCTGCTTCGGCCATGCGTTGCGGGCCGACCCTCTTCGTCGAAGTTCATCACCACCAGGTCGGGGCGGTCGCGCCGCAGACCTTCGCTCAGCCAGCGGTCACAGGCGCGGTCCAGCCGCGCGTCGACGATGACCAGGTGCGGTGGGCAGCTTCTGGCCCGGCGCATCGCCTCCTCGGGGTCGGGGGTCCAGTGGATGTGGGCCGCTTGCGGCCATCGGCTGGCCAGGGAACGGACCCGCTGCAGATGTTCGCCGCGCGAGCACACCAGCAACACCTGCAGCGGGGGAGCATCGGAGAGCGGGGCAAGGTGCGTGGCAACAGTGGCGTTCACGAGGACTCCTGGCGACGGCCGGTGTGCAACAACGCACCTCGGGCATGGCTTCACTGTCGCGGACAAGCGGTCGCACGACTGCCGGGAATGCTGGATCGGCCGCGCAGGGATGACCCGCCCGGACAGGGTGGGGATGCCCGCCTGATGCTTCATTAGTGATTCTGATGAACAACACGTTTCATGGCTCGAACGCTTAAAATTAGGGTTAACCCTAGTGAGCCCTCCCATGTTGAAGTTTTTCCAAAGTTATTTCCAGACGCCCCGTTTCCCGGTGGGCGTTCGTGTCAACCGCCTGCACCAAGGCAGCCTGGACCGCACCGACGGCCGGGTCGTGGCCCAGACCGCCGAAGGCGTGCTGGTCGAGTGGCCGCGCAACGGCAGCGGCTGGGAGCGCCCCCAGGCGCTGTGCCAGCAGGGCTGAACGCCCCACCGGCTGTGCCGGCTCCCAACGAAAAACGCCAGCTCGTCGCTGGCGTTTTTCATGGAGCGGGCGACCTTCAGGTGCGCACGCGACCGTCGCCCGTGAGCATGGACAGCTCGGCGTAGCGCGAGGCCACGTGGTTGGTCGGGCTCAGCGACACCGAGTAACCGCCGATCGACGTGGTGCCGATCGACTCCAGCCCGCTGATCAGGTTGTCGCGCGTGATGCGCGAGCCGGCGCGGCGCAAGCCCTCGGTGAACAGCTTCGCAGCGAGGAAACCTTCCATGCTGGAGAAGTTGGCCTGCACCTTGTTGCCGCCCTTGCTGATGGCTTCCTGAAGCTCACGCGAGATCGGCTTGGAGGCGGCGTACGGCGTGGGCATCACCTGCGACACCACCACACCGGCGCCGTCTTTGCCCAGCTCGTCGGCCAGCGCCTGCGTACCCACGAAGGACACGTTGTAGAAGGTGCCGCCGTAGCCGGCCGCCTTGGCCGCGCGGATGTACGCCGCGCACGATTTGTAGGCGCTGATCTGCACCACGGCGTCGGGTTTGGCTGCAGTGATCGTGGCCACCGCTTGCGCCACGTCTACCGAATTGCGCTCCACCGTGGCGGTGGCCACCGGCTCGAGGTTGCGCGATTTGAGCGCGAGCACCGTGCCGTCCAGTCCGGCCTTGCCGTAGGCGTCGTTCTGGTGAAACACCGCGATCTTCTTCAGCCCCAGGTTGGTGAGCTGGCGCACGATGAGTTCGGTCTCGTCGTTGTAGGACGCGCGCAGGTGGAAGGCAAGCCGGTTGAACGGCTGGCGCAGACCCATGGCGCCGGTGAACGGTGCGAAGAAGGGCATGTCGGCCTTGAAGGCCAGCGGCAGCGCGGCCACGCTGGTGGGCGTGCCGATGTAGCCGAAGAGCGCGAACACGTCGGCCGAGATGAGCTTGTTGGTGTTCTCGGCGCAGCGGTCGGGCTCGTAGCCATCGTCGAGCTGCAGGATCTCGATGCGCTGGTTGTTCACGCCACCCTGGCCGTTGAGCTGGTCAAAGAACAGCTTGGCGCCCGCGTGGAACTGGATGCCCAGCTGCGCCGCGGCACCTGTGAACGCGGCCGACTGGCCCAGCACGATGCGGTTGCCCGACTGCGCGCGCAAGCTGGGGGCACCGAGCGCGGCCACGCCAGCAACGAGGCCACTGAAACGGCGGCGCGAGATGCCGGAAGCGGTGGTGGATTTCATGGGTGGTCGGCTCCAGAAGGGGCGTTGGGGTGAATGCACTGGAGGCGCAGCGACCCCGAGGCATTGCAAGAATTTGTATCTCGTGATGCTACCCACCCGGGTACCCTGAGCCGACGCAGTTGGTCCACCCAGTCAACCGCTCATCGGGACAAGTCGCGCCGATCCCGAGTTGACACCGCCCGCGGGTGCGCCGACAGTGGCGCGAAGAGCCGAGGGGGCACGACGATGCGCGTTTTCATCAGCCACGCATGGGAAGACAAGCCGCTGGCCCTGGCGCTGGCCCAGCTGCCCGACTTCATCGACGCCTGGGTCGACGTGCGCGAACTGCTCGGCGGCGAGAAGCTGGACCCGACCATCATCACGGCCATCGAGGACAGCCACGTGTTCATCGTGCTGATCAGCCGCATCTCGCTGGCCAAGGCCTGGGTCGCACAGGAGGTGAGTTGGGCGATGGCGCGAGAGGCGCAGAAGGACCGGGTGTTTGTGCTGCCGGTGATCATCGAAGCGGGCATCGATCTGGCGGCCAGTGCACCGCCCTTCCAGCAGTTTGCGCAGCGTCTGTTCATCGACGCCAGCGACCGCAGCGACAGCGGTATCGAGAAGGCCCGTGCCTTGATCGCGCAGACGCTGTTTCACTGGGCCAGCGACTGGCTGGACCGCATGGAACCCCGGGGCGACAGCAACCGCCGCTTTGCCGACACGCTGGAGCGCGATCTCGTGGCGTTCCAGACACGCCTGTTTGCGGTGAAGGCGGCCCTGGCGTGGCCCCTGTCCACGCTGGTGCAGGACGACGCGGTGGCCCACCTGGTTCAGGTCAAGGACGCCTACAACGAATTCACCGAGCGTTTCATCCCCCAACTGGGCGAGCTTGACGCCGACATCCGCTGGCGCTTCGGCGTTGCGGCCCAGCGTGGCTTTGCGCGGCTCACCACCTTCATCCGCAACGAGGTCTACCACGGTGCGGCGTATGCACTCAATGACGCGATCGAGTCGATCAACGCGTTCGACACCGTGCTGAGCCAGGACGCCGCCGCCCTGGCCGAGGCCGACGCGCGACGGCACGCGCGCGTGACGGCGCTGGAGCCCGTGATGGCCGAACTGGTCGAGCGCACCGCCGACTACGTGGACACCTTGCGGCCATGAAGCGGTGGCTGCTCGCGACGATGGTGCTGGTGTGCGCCCTGCAGGCGCACGCCCAGGCAGTTGCCTTGCGGCGTCTGAGCCTGGGCGACGTGGGCGGGTGGATCGAAGTGGAGGTGCAGGCGGAGGGCCGTTCGGGGCGCTGGATCATCGACACCGGCAGCACGCGCCACATCGTCTCGCGTGCTTTCGCAGAGCGTCACAGCCTGACCCCCGGCGCCCGCGTGCAGGTCGAAACCACCGTGGGTCCGGTGGGCGGCAACGAGGTCGTGCTGCCCGCGCTCCAGCTGGGCGCCTGGGTGCACACCGGCCAGACCGCGCTGCGCATCGACCAGCTGGCCGCGGTGCTCGGCCCGGCTGGCGAGGGCATCGACGGCATCCTGGGCTTGCCGCTGCTGAGGGGCCAACGGCTCGATCTGAACCTGCGCGACTGGACACTCGGCATCGCGCCACGCGGCGCACCCGACTGCCCCGACGGCACCACGGCTGTGCAACTCGGCGAGCACCGCGGCCTGCCCGTGATCGGCGTGACGATCAACGGAGGCGCCACCGAATCCCTGCTGCTGGACACCGGCAACCCGGCAGCGGTGGTGCGCATCGCAGCCAGGTCGACCCCCAGCGCTGCGCCGCGGCTGGCCCTGGCCCACAGCGTGACCGTCGGCGCCCTGCAACGCACCCAGGTACCCGTGGTGCAGCTGACCGCACCCGCGTTGCACCGCGCGCTGGCCCCGCACGTTCAGGGTCTCGCGGGCACCGCCCTGCTCGATGGCACGCGCTGGCTGATCGACCTGGACCAGCGGCTCGCCTGCGCGGAGACGCAGCGCCTGGCGATGCCCGGCGGCTTCGGCCTCACGCTGGTGGAGCGCGATGGCGGCGTGTGGGTCGGATCGGTCCTGCCAGCCAGCCCGGCCGCCCTGGAGGGCGTGCGTGAAGGCGACGCCGTGACGCATTGGGTCGACGGGCCACCCACGGGTTCGCTGCGTGTGCTGTGGGCGCGTGTGCAAGGGCGCGACGCCATCGAGGTGCAGACCGGATCGCAGGCGCGGGTGGTCTTGCGCCGCGCGCACTTCTTGCCGACCCTGCCCTGACTCAGCACGCCACGTTGTTCGGGTTGGGCTGGCGTTTGAGCGTCACCAGCTGGCCACCCGCATTGAGCAGCCGCAAGGTGGCACCGTCGACGAATTCGACCTGTGTGAAATACCGCTCGAGGTTGTTCAACGGGTTCACCAGCTCGGGGATCAGCGGGCGGCTCATCGTGGCCACGACAAAACCCCGCATCTCGCCGGCGAAGTTGACCTTGGCGGCGGGAACGCTCACATTGCAGCCGGTCACGGGCTCGGTGTTGGCGCCGGTGAAGTTGTCGACCGACGACGGCTCATTGAACTTGAGGGTGAGCGCTCCGTTCTCGCTGACCCACAAGCCCTGCTGCATCTGCACATCGACGCGGCTGTTGGTGTAGCTGCGCGCTGGCTGCGCACCGAGTGCCACGGTGTCCAGCTTGCGCAGGTCGGAGAAGCTGCCCTGGACGCAGTTGGGCGCGTTCGCCGGAGCCACAGGTCGCAGCACCACGGAGCCGTTGTCCAGCGTGCCCAACACATCCACCGGGTTGCCCGGGGTCGCACCACACACCCCGTCGTCGGAGTCGATGGTGGCCGTGACATCGAACCGGGACAGGAACACCTGGGTGGCTGGCTGCAGGTTGGTGAACTGGATGGTGGTGGTGAACCCGGCATTGCTCCAGGCGCCCCCCAGGGGCGTGACGATCTGCAGCACCGCCAGCAACTCGCCACCTCCGCAGGCCGCCAGACCGACCGCCACCGACAGACCCAAGGCAGGGATGTTTGCTTTCATGGCCAACCTCCTTTTTCACCACGAGGGGCTGGGATTCTGATCCTCTGCTTCGCCTTTGAAAAGTGGTTCCGGAGGCACGGCTCACCCGTTTGAGGCAGCCCGCACAGGTCAGTCGTCCAGCCTCAGGTTCGGGAAATCACTTTCCAGAAATTCGCCCGCACCACGCGCACCCGCGACCTGCCGCTCCACCTCCTGCGCGCGCAGCTGAACGCGGCGGATCTTGCCCGAGATGGTCTTGGGCAGTTCGCTCACGAACTCGATGCGGCGCACACGTTTGTAGGGCGCGAGTTGCTGGCGCGCGAACGCGAAGATGGCCTCGGCCAGCGCCGGACCGGGCGTGAAGCCGGGCGCGAGCAGCAAATAGGCCTTGGGCACGGCCGTGCGCACCGGGTCCGGGCACGGCACCACGGCCACCTCCACCACCGCTTCGTGTTCAATCAGTGCGCTCTCCAGTTCAAACGGGCTGATGCGGTAACCCGAGGCTTTGAACACGTCGTCGGCGCGGCCGACGAAGGTGAGGTAACCATCGGCGTCGCGCGCGGCGGTGTCGCCCGTGTGGTAGTGGCCACCGCGCATCACTTCCGCGTTCTTCTCGGGCGCATCGAGGTAGCCCACCATCAGGCCCAGCGGGCGATCGCGCAGGTCGATGCAGACCTCGCCCTCGTCGGCTTCATGGCCGTCGCCATCCAGCAGCGTGATCTTGTAGCCGGGCAGCGGCAGGCCCATGGAGCCGGGCTTCAAGGGCAGGCCTGGCGCGTTGCCCACCTGCGCAGTGGTTTCGGTCTGGCCGTAGCCGTCGCGCAGCGTGAGGCCCCAGGCCTTGCGGATCTGCTCGATGATTTCCGGGTTCAGCGGTTCGCCCGCGCCGATCACCTCGCGCAGCGCCAGGCGGCCCTGCCACGCGGCCAGGTCTTCCTGGATCAACATGCGCCACACCGTGGGCGGCGCACACAGGCTGGTCACACGGCAGCGCTCCAGCACGGCCAGCAGGCCTTGCGCGCTGAAGCGCGGGGTGTTGTAAATGAAGACGCAGGCGCCCGCGTTCCAGGGGGCGAAGAAACAGCTCCAGGCGTGCTTGGCCCAACCGGGCGAGGAGATGTTGAGGTGCACGTCGCCCGGGCGCAGGCCGAGCCAGTACATGGTGGAGAGGTGGCCCACCGGGTAACTCTGGTGCGTGTGCAGCACCAGCTTGGGCTGCGAGGTGGTGCCCGAGGTGAAGTACAGCAGCATCGGGTCGGTGGCGAGCGTGCTGCCTTGTGGATCGAAGTCGACCGGGTGCGCGCGTGAGTCGTCGAAGTTCACCCAGCCCGGCTGCGGCGCGCCCACACAGATGCGCGAGAACGCACCGGTGATGGCCTCGAACTTGGGCACCTGCACGGCGCCCACCACCACGTGTTTCACCGCGCCGCGTTCGATGCGATCGCGCAGGTCCTCCGGCGTGAGCAGCGACGTGGCGGGGATCAGCACCGCGCCCAGTTTGATGGCCGCGAGCATCGTGTCCCACAGCGCCGGCTCGTTGCCCAGCACCATGAGCACCCGGTCTCCGCGCCGCACGCCCTGCGCACGCAGAAAGTTGGCCACCTGGCTGGAACGCGCCGAGAGCTGCGCAAACGAAAAACGCTCCTCCGTGCCGTTGGCATCCACGATCCACAGCGCCGTGGCGTCGTTGCCACGCGCCAGGGCGTCGAAGTGGTCCAGCGCCCAGTTGAACTCGGTGAGGCGGGGCCAACGAAACTGCGCGCTGGCGGCGGCCGGGTCGCCACGCAGGCTGAGCAACTGGTCGCGCGCGGCGAGAAAGGCCTGGGTGGAGGATGTGGGGTGGGTCATGTTGTCTCGGTTGTCTTTGTGGGTGGGCTGTCGGCAGGCAAACGCCATCCTAGTGCCTTGGTGCCGGTCCTCACCTTGCACCGCAGCATCCCCCACATGTGGTGCCCACAGCGCGCTCTGCGTGATAGTTTTCACACTTCTCCGCAGCCAAGTTCCGCCATGAACCTCCAACGATTTCTCGATGCCCAGGAACCCGTCTACGAACAGGCGCTGGAAGAGCTCAAGGCCGGGCGCAAACAAAGCCACTGGATCTGGTTCGTCTTTCCGCAACACCGCGGCCTGGGCTGCAGCCAGAAGGCGCAGTTCTACGGCATCGAGTGCCTGGACGAAGCGCGCGCCTACCAGCGGCACCCCGTGCTCGGCCGCCGCCTGCACGAGTGCACCACCGCCGTGCTGCGCCACACCCAGCAATCGGCCAGCCAGATTCTCGGCGTGCCCGACGACCTGAAGTTCTTCTCGTGCATGACGCTGTTCAGCGAGGCCGCACCGCAGGAACTGGTGTTTCGCCTGGCACTGCAGGCCTTCTTCAACGGCTCCAAGGATCCGGAGACCCTGCGTCTGTGCAGCCTGACTTCCCGCAGCACCGCCCGGCCCGCAGGCAGGCCACAACAGAGCCTGTCCGCGACCGCGCTCTGGCCGATGCGCTGACCTGGCGCCCCGCAGGTATCCAGCTTTCCCTACACAAGCACGCGTGTGGGAGGTCGATAAGGAGTCATACCCCCAACGACCTGGAACCACCGTGCGACTCAACACCCCCGTCACCCAGCGCGAATACGAATTCCCAGACAACGCGACGCTGATGTCGACCACCGACACGCAGAGCCGCATCACCTACGCCAACGCGGCGTTTTTGGACGTGAGCGGATTCACCCTGGAGGAGATCCAGCACCAGCCGCACAACCTGGTGCGCCACCCCGACATGCCCAAGGAGGCGTTTGCCGACATGTGGGCCACGCTCAAAGGTGGTGAGCCCTGGACGGCGCTGGTGAAAAACCGCCGCAAGAACGGCGACCACTACTGGGTGCGCGCCAACGCCACGCCGGTGATCCGCAACGGGCAGCACCAGGGCTACATGTCGGTGCGCACCAAAGCCAGCAAGGCAGAAATCGCCGGCGCCGAGCGGCTCTACGCCGACATGCGCGAAGGCCGCGCCGGGCACCTCAAGCTGCACAAGGGCCTGCTGCTGCGCACGGGTCTCATGGGCTTCACGTCCATGTTCAAGACGATGCGTGTGCGCAGCCGCATCCGCCTGGCCTTTGCCTTGTTGTTGGGCAGCCTGCTGGGCAGCGCTTGGGCGCTGGGTCTGGGGGGTGCACAGTGGCTGCCATTGGCGGGTCTGTCCACGTTTGCCGTGGTGCTGGCCAGCGGGTTCCTCGAGAGCCAGATCGCCGGCCCGCTGGAAGAACTGCTCACGCAGGCCCTGCGCGTGGCCAGCGGCGAGAGCCAGAAGGCGGCACACATGGACCGTGTGGACGAGATCGGCATGACGCTGCGCACCATCAGCCAGCTCGGTCTGATGTTCCGCTGGTTGATCGACGACGTGAGCGCGCAGGTGATGACGGTGCAGACGGCGGTGAGCGAGATCGCCCAGGGCAACAACGACCTGAGCCAGCGCACCGAACAGGCCGCCTCCAGCCTGCAGGAAACCGCAGCCTCGATGGAACAGATGACGGCCACGGTGCGGCAGAACGCCGACACCTCGCGCCAGGCCAACCAGCTCTCGGGCACGGCCAGCGAAGCGGCCTCGCGCGGCGGTCAGGCGGTGGCGCAGGTGGTCAACACCATGAGCGACATCACCGCGAGCTCACGCAAGATCGCCGACATCATCGGCGTCATCGACGGCATCGCGTTCCAGACCAACATCCTGGCGCTCAACGCCGCGGTGGAAGCGGCACGCGCTGGCGAACAGGGCCGGGGTTTTGCGGTGGTGGCCGGTGAGGTGCGCAACCTCGCGCAGCGCAGCGCAGCCGCCGCCAAGGAAATCAAGGGCCTGATCGGCGCCAGCGTGGACAAGGTGGAAGCCGGCTCGCGCCTGGTGGACGACGCCGGCAAGACCATGGACGACATCGTGCGCCAGGTCACCCAGGTCACCGAACTCATTGGCGAGATCAGCGCGGCGACCATCGAACAGAGCGGCGGCATCCAGCAGGTGAGCCAGGCGGTGGGCCACCTCGATCAGGTGACGCAGCAGAACTCGGCCCTGGTGGAGCAAGGTGCCGCGGCTTCGGCCAGCCTGCAGCAGCAGACCCAGCGCCTGGTCGAAGCGGTCAGCGTATTCCGCTAGGCAAGACCTGCAGCAGGATGGCGGACCAGATCAGGCGCTGGTCGGTCTCGCTCAGCGGCTCACCGCCCTGGCTGTTGAGAAACCGCCCGATGTGCTCGTCGAAGCGCCGGTGGTTTTTCTCATGGGGGCTGTAGATGTAGAGCGGCCATTCGCGCTCCACCTCGCAGCCGGTGACGAGGGTGAGGTTGCGGTGCGGCAGGAGGTCCAGCGGCGCCAGGTGAACCAGAAACAACTCCCGGACCCGGTCGTCGTGTTCGATGAGCACCCGGGTGCAGCTCAGTTCCGGCCTGTCGTCTGTCTGCGTCTGCGCGGGTGCGGGATGCGGAGACACCGACAGGATGCGCCCCACCACCACGCGGACCGGAAAATCGCCGTGTGCCGTATGGGCCAGCCGGATCATCGGCGCGGTGCCGGACGGATCAACACAGAACGAGAACGGAGGGCCTGAGGCCGTGGGCGTTTCAAGGACATGGGGTGCTCGTGGGCTTCGTGTTGTTGTTCGGATCTGTTACCCAAGGTAACCCACATCGCCAGAAACACCCCCGTTTGAGGGACGCTTTGGGTAATGGATCACACAACTCGCCGCAGCAGAATCCGCAACGCACGTCGAAAGTCGTACCCGCTGTCCTCAAGCGGTGGCAATTTCACTCAGTCCCAGTCTCTCCACCATGGCCTTGCGCAACACGAATTTCTGGATCTTGCCGGTGATGGTCATGGGGAATGCGTCGACAAACTCGATGTAGCGCGGCACCTTGTAGTGCGCGATCTGCCCCTGCGCAAACGCCTGCAGTTCTTCGGCCGTGCCGCTCTGGCCGGCCTTGAGCACGACACAGGCGCACAGCACCTCCCCATAACGCGCGTCGGGCACACCGACCACCTGCACGTCCTGCACCTTCGGGTGGCGGTAATAGAACTCCTCGATCTCGCGGGGGTACACGTTTTCGCCACCGCGGATCACCATGTCCTTCAAGCGCCCGACGATGTTCACATAGCCCTCGTCGTCCATGGTGGCGAGGTCGCCGGTGTGCATCCAGCCTTCCGCGTCGATGGCTTCCCGCGTCTTGTCGCGGTCGGCCCAGTAGCCCTGCATCACCGAATAGCCGCGCGTGCAGAGTTCACCCACCACGCCACGCGCCACGCGCTGGCCGTCGGTGTCCACGATCTGCACCTCCAGGTGGGGCTGCACGCGGCCCACGGTGGACACGCGGCGCTCCAGCGGGTCGTCCACCGCGCTCTGGGTGGACACGGGTGAGGTTTCGGTCATGCCGTAGGCGATGGTCACTTCGCGCATGTGCATGGTGGTGGCCACGCGCTTCATCACTTCAATGGGGCACGGCGAGCCGGCCATGATGCCGGTGCGCAGGCTGCCCAGGTCGGTGCTGGCGAACTGCGGGTGGTCCAGCACCGCGATGAACATGGTGGGCACGCCGTAGAGCGAGGTGCAGCGCTCGGCCTGCACGGTCTGCAACACGGCCGCCGGATCAAACGCTTCCGATGGATAGACCATGGTGCAGCCGTGGGTGAGGCAGGCCAGGTTGCCCATGACCATGCCGAAGCAGTGGTACAGCGGCACGGGAATGCACAGCCGGTCTTCGGGCGTGAGGCGGATCGCCTCGCCCACGAAGTAGCCGTTGTTGAGGATGTTGCGGTGGGTGAGCGTGGCGCCCTTGGGAAAGCCGGTGGTGCCCGAGGTGAACTGGATGTTGATCGGGTCGGTGTTCGAGAGCGTGGGGCCGATGCTGGCCAGCTGGCTCAGGTGTTCGGGGCCGGCCCACACCGGCACGTCGTTGAAGTTGAGCATGCCGGGCGTGTGCCCGTCGCCCAGGCGCAGCACCCAGCGCAGGTGCGGCAGCTGTTCGGCCACCAGTTCGCCGGGCGCGCAGCTGTCGAGTTCGGGCGCCAGGCTGTGCAGGATGTCGATGTAGTTGCTGGTCTTGAGCGCGGGCGCCATCACCAGCGCGGTGCAGGCCACCTTGTTGATTGCGTAGGCCAGTTCGCTGGCGCGGTAGGCCGGGTTGATGTTCACCAGAATCAGCCCGGCACGCGCGGTGGCGAACTGCATCAGCGTCCACTCGGCGCAGTTGGGCGCCCAGATGCCCACGCGCTCACCGGGCTGCAGGCCGAGCGCCAGCAGGCCTGCGGCCAGGGCATCGGTGCGTTGCAGCAGCTCGCTCCAGGTCCAGCGCACGCCCTGGTGCGGCACCACCAGGGCCTCGCGTTCGGCAAAGCGCGCGGCGGTCTGCGCCAGCGCCTGGCCGATGGTGAGTTCCAGCAGGGCTGGCGTGTCGGCACCTTGGGCGTATGCCGGTCCGGGCGCGGCTTCTGTGGGCATGTGGGGTCTCCTCGTTGCTGGCGGGTGCGGCGGCCCGCGCCGCCACCCTCATCGCTGCATCATGGACCGGCGCAGCAGCGCCCACACGCCCGGACTTTCCCTGAGCGTCCGTTGTTCCGTTTCGTCACACCGCGCTGGTCTGCGGGAACAGCCCGGCGGCGTCCTCAAATTCCAGCGCGTCGAGCAGGTCCGACAGGCGCTGCACCTGCGCCGGGCCCAGCCGCACGGCCAGAGCGTCCCGGTGTGCGGCAAAGAACGACAGCGCCTCCAGGTTCTGGTCGAGCAGCATCTGCCGCAGCACCATCAGCGCGTCATCGCTGATCGATTCGCTGCCTTGAACACCCGGTGCCGGCACCGACTCCGCGGCGCAGAGCTCGCTGGTGGCGTCTTCGAGTTCGGCCAGGGCCGCGCACAGCGGTGGCCACAGCAGCACCACCGAACCCCAGGGCGCCTGCGCACGCAAAAGGTCTTCCAGCCCGCGCGCCACGGTGTAGACCCGGCGCGCTTCCACCAGGCCGGCCCCACCCTTGAGCTTGTGCAAGCGCGAGGCCAGCGCAGCGCGTGCCGCCGGGTCGGGGTCGACCGGCGCGGGCGCGTGCCGCAAGGGGCCGAACTCGTCGAGCAGGCGGCGCAGCGACCGGCGCAACAAGGCCTCGTCGCCACCCATGCGCTCCAGCGCCGCGCTGTGGTCCATGCACTGCACCGTGCTCCACGGACCGGTCGCAGATGCAACGGCCACGCTCGGGGCACCCACACGTGCGCGCTCGATGTGCTCACACAGCACCTGCTGCAAATGCTGGAGGTCAAGCTCCTTGCTCAGAAAGTCGTCCATGCCGGCGTCCAGCGCTTCCTGGCGATCGCTCGGCTGAGTGCCCGCGCTCAGTGCGATCACGGGCAAGGTGCTCAGCGACAGCTCGCTGCGGATGCGGCGCGTGGTCTCCAGGCCATCCATGTCGGGCATCTGCACATCCATCAGCACCGCGTCAAAGCGCTTCGGCCATGTGCGCAGCTGCGTCAAGGCTTCCGCACCCGACGAGGCACAGGTGGCCACCGCCCCCAGGCGCTGCAACTGGTGCCGGGTGACATCGAGGTTGATGTCGCTGTCGTCCACCAGCAGGATCTGCAGGCCCTGCAGGAGCGACGTGGTCGTTGCCGCGGTCCGCGCCGGCACCGCATCGGGCGAGTCGTCGGTCGGGGCCGACAGTGCGCCCAGCAGGGCGCGCAGCGGGCCCGTGTCAAAACTCTCCAGCAGCCGCACGGGTTCTTCGCCCTGGAACGCGTGACGCGCGGCCGCCAGCGCTTTTTCGGCCCGGAAGCCCAGGTCCGCCAGGGCCGTGATGCCCAGTGTGCCCGCCAGGCCCTTGAGCGTGTGCGCCACCCGCGCGCCGGCCTTGAAGTCGCCCGCGGCCACGCTGGTCTTCAGCTCGGCCAGCTGCCGGGCATGGTCGTCGATGTAGCGCTCCAGGAAGCGGGCATAGGCGCGGCTGCTGCCGCCCAGGCGATGCAGTGCCGCCTGCAGGTCGATCTCGTGCACGCTGGCCAGCGCGAGCGCGGCAACCGGCACATCGCGGGGCACGCCGACGGGAGTGCCGACGCCGCTGCCCACCGCCTGCCTTCGCGCCTGCACGGCATGGCGCTGGATGGTGCGCACCAGCTGGACCAGGTCGAACGGTTTGCCCACGTGGTCGGTCATGCCCGCCTGCAGGCTGGATTCGCGGTCGCCGGCCATGGCATTGGCGGTCATGGCGATCACGGGCAGCGCCGTGAGTCCGAGGTCGTCGCGAATGCAGCGTGTGGCGGTGTACCCGTCCATCACCGGCATCTGCACGTCCATGAGCACCAGCTCGAACGCGGCGCTGTCGGCCGCCAGCAGGTCCACCGCAATCTGGCCGTTGCCCGCCACGGTGACGCGCGCGCCCTCGCCCGCCAGCAGTTCGCAGGCCACCTGCTGGTTGGTCTCGTTGTCTTCCACCAGCAGGATGCGCAGGCCCTGCAGCCCAGCCGGGTGCGGCACCGGAGCCACGGTCGCCGGTCCACCGGCGCGGTCCTCGCGCGCCAGCGTCAGGGCATCGACCAGCATGGAACCGGTCACCGGTTTGATCAGGTACCCGTCGAGCAGGTTCTTTTCCGTGAGGTTCTTGTTTTCCAGCAGTTCGCGTCCGTGCGCCGTGACCATGATCAGCAGGTCCAGCGCCTCGCACAGCGGCGGCGACTTGAGCCGGCGCGCCGACTCCCAGCCATCCAGGCCTGGCATGTGCCAGTCCATGAACACGGCGTCAAAGCGGCGTCCGATCTGGCGGGCCTGCGTGAGTCGCTCGATGGCCTCTTCCCCGCCGGCCACCACCTCCACCCGCCAGCCGTTGGCCAGGGCCATGGCGGCCAGCGTGTCGCGGGCGATGTCGTTGTCGTCCACGATCAGCACGTCCAGGGCTTGCCCCAGGGGCGCTGGCTCACGGTGGTTCGACGTCCCCACCGGCAAGCCCAGCGACGCGGAAAAGCTGAACAGCGTGCCGCGGCCGACTTCGCTGTGCATCACCAGCTCTCCGCCCATCAAGGCGATCAGGCGGCGGCAGATCACCAGCCCCAGGCCGGTGCCACCGAAGCGGCGTGTGGTGCTGGACTCGGCCTGCGTGAAACCTTCAAAGATGCGGGCCTGGTTTTCGGGCGCGATGCCGATGCCGGTGTCGCGCACAGCCACATCAAGCACCACCTGGTCGGCGCCACTGCGTCGCGCGCGCAGCGAGACCACCACCTCGCCGAAGTCCGTGAACTTGATCGCGTTGCCGGCCAGGTTCATCAGGATCTGGCGCAGGCGCAGGGCGTCGCCCACCAGCACCTGCGGCACGTCGGGGCCGATGTCGAACAAGACCTCGATTTCCTTGTCGCCCACACTGGCCGAGAGCACCACCGCGAGCTCGCGAAACAGCTGATCGACGTGGAACGGGTGGGGGTCCAGCGAGAGTTTGCCGGCCTCGACCTTGGAGAAATCCAGGATGTCGTTGAGCAGCCCGAGCAGCGAGCGCGCGGCGTTCTCGGTCTTGCCGGCGTAGTCGAGCTGGCGTGGCGACAAGCCGGTGCGTTGCAGCAGCGACAGCATGCCCAGAATCGCGTTCATGGGTGTGCGGATCTCATGGCTCATGTTGGCCAGGAACTGGCTCTTGGCCTGCGACGCCGCCTGGGCCGCCTCGGCCGCCTGAACGACCTCGGTGATGTCGAAGCGAAAGCTCACCACATGCCCGTCGGGCATGGCGCGCTCCACCACCCGCAGGGTGCGACCACCCGGAATGCTGCGCTGCCAGTCACCGCCTTCGCGGTGGTCGCGCACCCGCTGCGCGATCCAGGCTTCGGTGCGTCCACGCGCCGCCGGCGGCTCGTGAAATGCGATGTTGGCGCGCACGAGGGTTTCAAACCTCGCGCCCGGCTGCAGCACATCGTTGATCTCGCGGTAGAGCTCGCGATAACGGTCGTTGACGAACACCAGCTCGTCGTCCGCATTGAAGATCACCACGCCGGCGCCGGTGACTTCCAGTGCGCTGGACATCAGCTCCTGGGAACGGCGCGCCTGCGCCTCGGCCTGACGGCGCGCGGAGATGTCGGTGTAGGTGCTGACGAAGCCGCCCTTGTCGAGCCGGCCACGGCGCAGCTCGATCACCTCGCCGCCCATCAGCGTGCGCTCGAACTGCTGCTTCGGCGCAGCGTGGTTGGCGGTGTAGATGATTTCGTGGACCAGCTCGTCGATGTCCCCCGGGCCGAAGTCGCCACGCACGGCGCTGAAGCGCACCATATCGGCAAAACGCGTCACGCCCGGCTGGCGCAGGTGCGGCGGCAGCGAGAACAGCCGACCGAATTCGGTGTTGGCCACCAGCAGCTTGCCCTGCGAGTCGACCACGCTGAGCGCGCACGGCAGGCTTTCGATGACGTTGTTGAGCAGCTCGTTGCTGCGCTCCATGGCTTCCGAGAGTTGTTTGCGCGCGGTCACGTCCTGCACGGCGCCCACCAGCTTGTGGGGAACACCGCCGAGCAGCTCCAACTCGCCCACGACACGCACCCAGGCAAAGCGCCCGCTGGCCGTCAGCATGGGCAGCTCCAGGTCGAACGGCTGTCCGCAGGCGATGGCCTGGTCGATCGCTTCTTCGATCTGAACCCGCGCATCGGGCAAATAGAACGCAATGCTTTCGTCCAGCGTGGGCACGTGCCCCGGCGGCAGGTCGTGGATGCGGCAGGTCTGGTCGGTCCAGCGCAGGCTGTGGGTCGCCAGATCCATTTCCCAGCCACCGATGCTGCCGATACGCCCCGTGCGGTCCAGGAAGGCCTGGCTCGATTGCAGGGCCGCAGCGCTCAGCCGGCGCTCGGTGACATCGTTCTGGATCGCCATGAAACCCAGGAACTTGCCGGCCTCGGATTTGAGCTGCTGGATCTCCAGCTCGATCCAGTACTCGCGTCCATGTTTTCCCCGGTTGAGCAACTCGCCCAGGAAAGGCTCGCCCGCATTGAGCGTTTCCCGCAGGCGCGCCAGCTCGCGCGCGTCAGTGCCTTCGAACTGCAGAAACGTGCCCGGTCGTTGCCCCAGCACCTCGGCCATGCTGTAACCGGTGATGCGCTCGAACCCGTCGTTGACCCAGGTGATGCGCCGCTGTGTGTCGGTGATCACCACCGCGTTGGAGGTGCGGCGCGCCACCACCGCCAGCCGCTCCAGGTCGATCGTCATGGAGCGCGCCAGCGCCTCGGCTTGGCGCCGCGCGCGGACCGTGTGCGATGCCATCCAGGCCAGCGCCAGCGTGAGCAGGATGCCCACGCCCAGCACCACCATCGCCGGGGTTTGCGTCACCGAAGCCTCGAAGCTGCTGGTGCTGCTGGTGAGCACGGTGAACGATCGGCCGTAGACCTTGAAGTGCAACTCCTGGCTGTAGGCCGACGCGGTGGGCAGGCGCGGCTCGTCGGTGCGGGTGATGCCTTTGCCTCCCTCGATGGAGTGAAAGCCTGCGACCCAGTTCTCCAGCGTGGGCGGTTCCAGATTGGTGTACAGCTGGAAGGTCAGCAGATCGTCGGTGATGCCGTTGATGCCGCGCAGCACGTCGCGGGCAATCAGGGGTGCGTACAACACGCCCTTGAGTTGGGCCTTGCGTTCGGCCTCGGTCGCCAGCTTCGCGCCGGTGTTGTAGACCGGCTTGAGCAGCAAAAAGCCGGGGGAAGCCGACCCGTCGCGGGTCAGGGGAACAGGCGGCGTGAGCGTGGTTTCGCCGCTGGCGATGGCGTGTTCGATGGCGGCGCGTCCGCGCGGATCGCTCCCCACGTCGGTCCCCATGGCGCCCTGGTTCAGATCCACGGGTTCGATGTAGCGGATGACGTAGAGGGTGTCGTGCTGCTTCTCGTCAAACTGGCGCAAGGTGAGTCCGGGCGAGTCGCCCGCGCGCATCTCGCGCAGGTAGGCGGGCAGTTCGCTGCGTTTCACCGGGTCGATCCAGCCAAAGCCGCGGTTGCCGGGCAGCGTCTGTTGCAGATTCATCGATTCAACCAGGGCCTTGAACTCCGCGCGGTCCACCCGCTCGCTGGCCACAAACGCACCGCGTGCACCCCGCAGGCCGTACACCGAGGCGGACAAGCGCTGGGTGATCTCGGTGGCGAGCAGATCGCTTTTGCGCCAGAAGTCGGCCTGGGCATCGAGCTGGACACGGCGTGCGAGGCTGTAGGCACTCAAGATGCTGACGATCAGCCCCAGGCACAGAACCACCGCAGTGAGGCGGTGGCCGGCCAGTGTCTGTTCGCGGCTTGAGAGGGCGGGTTTCATGGGCTGGGGGCGCAGAAGGGGCAGGACCTCCCAGTGTCTGGCCGCTGCCACCGTCCAAGGCGTGGATAAGCGGCAGCGCCACCGCCCAGTTGCGGCGATCAGGACGCCCACCGGGCGTCAATGCGAGGATTTGCGCCCGGCTTGTGCCGCTTTTCCGCGCTTGACAGCGCGCACAAGCGAGGAACATCGAGCACTCATTGACTGGAGCTGCCGTGGACCCCACATCACACGACCCAACCACCGAACGCCGCCGGGTGCTGATCGTCGACGACGACCCCACCATGGTGCATGTGCTGGCACGCACGCTGATGGACTGCGCCCAGCTCTATTTTTCGGTGCGCGGCGAAGACGCACTCAAGAAGCTCGACGCGCACCAGCCCGACCTGATGCTGATCGATGCGGACATGCCCGACCTGAGCGGCTACGAGGTGATGCAGCGCATGCTGCACAACCCCAGGACCCGCAACACGCAGGTCATCATGGTGACCTCACACACCGAAGACAGTCATCGCCGCCGCGCCATGGAGTTCGGTGCGGTGGATTTCTTTGTCAAACCGATCAACCGCGAAGCCATCCGCGCGCGGGTGGAACAGCTGCTCAACGACGATGTGGAATCCATCGAACTGAGTCTGTCGTCGCAGGGCGATTTCACCAGCAAGACCGCCCACACCACAGCGCCCAAGACTGCGTCACGCGCGGGGCAATCACGGGTGGAGATCGAGAACAGCTTCGCGGAGACCCAGATCTTTGCCGACTTCACCAGCATCCCGATCACCCAGGCGGTTGCACCGGCGACACCCCCTGCCCCGGTTGCACCCCCTGCCATCGTGCGCACAACGGTGGCACCGTCTGCCACCGACATGGCCAGCAGCGACAGCATCACCTCCGAGTTGTTCGAGCGCATGTCGGCCATCCTGGAGCAGACCGAATCGATCCGCCACACCGATCAGAAGGGCCTCTCGCCCGAGGTGTCGCGGCGCATCGGGCGCATCGAGGAAGAATGCGCCGAGGTGATCCAGTTGCTGGTCACCCTGAGCGAGTCCGCAAACTAGACACGAGCCCCCACGTTCCGCCGCTGCGCAGCTACGGCGCCACGCGCGAAAGGAAATGCGCCAGCGCCTTGAGGTCGCCGTCGGACACACCGTAGAGCGAGGCCGCCATGATGGTGTCACGCCCGATGGCCTGGTTGTTCTTGAACTGCAGCATCGAATACAGCAGGTAGTCCTCGCGCTGGCCGGCCAGCCGGGGCATCTGTTCGCGCCCGCGGTAGTCGGGCAGGTGGCAGATGCCGCAGCGCATGCCTTCGGCCAGCACCTTGCCCTGCGCCATGAGCGCAGGATCCCCCGGTGGTGGCGCGTTGCGCGCCGGCAGCTTCGCGAAGTGCACCGCCATGGCGGTGATGTCCGCGTCGCTCACGCCGTCGAGCAGGCCCTTCATGGCCGGGATGTCGCGCAGTCCCTCGCGAATGATCACGAGCTGGTTTTCAACGAACACCTTGGGCTGCCCGGCCAGCGACGGAATGTTGGGCAACTGCGAGTTGCCGTCCGCCCCGTGGCAGGCCGCGCAGGCCATCAGCCGCGCCGAGATGTCTTGCGCCCACACCGGGGAGCCGACCCACAGAAAAGCCCCGAGGAGTGCGCACACCCCCCGCGCAAGCAACATCTTCGCCATCGCTTACTTCTGGTACGAGATGCGGTAGATCGCACCCAGCTGCTCGTCGGACACCAGCATGGAGCCGTCCTTCATCTGCAGCATGTAGGCCGGGCGGCCCCAGAACGACTGGTCGGCTTCGTTCATGAAACCGGTCATGAAAGGCACGACCTGGCTGTTCTTGCCATCGGCGCTGGCCTTGACCATCACGATGTCGTAGCCGATCTTTTTCGTGCGGTTCCAGGAGCCCTTGCGCGCATTGAACAAGACGCCCTTGTACTCGGCCGGGAACATGTCGCCGGTGTAGAAGGTCACGCCCATGCTCGCGGCGTGCGGGCCCATGAGCGCCACGGGTGGCTCCACACCGGCGCAGGCGTTGTCCTTCTTCACGTCGGGGTCCGGCAGGTTGCCCTGGTGGCAGCTCGGGAAGCCGAAGTTCAGGCCCACCTTGTGCATGCGGTTGACAGTGTCGTTGGGCGTGTCGTCACCCAGCCAGTCGCGGCCGTGGTTGCTGAACCAGAGCTCCTGGGTGGTGGGGTGCCAGTCGAAGCCCACGCTGTTGCGCACGCCGGTGGCCACCACCTCCATGCCCGAGCCGTCGGGGTTGTAGCGGCGGATCTGGGCGTACTCGGGCGTGGGCAGTGCGCAAATGTTGCACGGCGCACCAAACGGCACATAGAGCTTGCCGTCCGGACCGAAGGCGATGTACTTCCAGTTGTGGTGCTGTTCCTTGGGCAGGTTGAACGCGGCGGTGATGTCCACCGGTGCGGCGGCCGGGTTGGTGGCGATGCCGTCGAAGCGCAACACCTTGTCGATGGCCATCACGTACAGCGCGCCCTTGTTGAAGGCCACGCCGGCGGGCTGGTTGAGCTTGTCCACCACGGTGCGCACGCTGCGCGAGCCACCGTTGTCGGACACCTCGTACACGCGCCCCAGGCCGCGCGTGCCCACGTAGATCTTGCCCGCGTCGCCTTGCGTCATGGCGCGACCGCCCGGCAGGCCGGTGGCCCAGATCTCGGCCTTGAAGCCCGGTGGCAGCTTGATCTTGTCGATCGGAATGTCGGCCGCCGCGGTGGCGGTGTTCTTGCCGGCCAGCGGCGCCAGCGTGGAGGTGGCCATGCTCTCGGGCATGCCCTGCTTCCAGGCGGGTGCGGGGGGCGCGGCGGGGGCAGCGGTCTGTGCCAGGGCGGCGCCTGTGCCGAGGGCCAGGCCCATGGCGAGGGCCACCGAGCTCATGCGGTGAAAGGCTTTCATGTCTTGTCTCCTGAGGTTTTTTGATGAGGGCACTTGGGCGGAAAACACGGGCGCAAGGCCACACCCGGACGCGCATTCTGGCGCGATCGTGAGCATGGTAACGGTCACGCAGCGGACTGTGAAGCGACTTCGATGCTGCACTGCGACTACAGTGCGCTGACCTCCTCACACACGGCACCACACCCCATGACAGACTCCGCACGCTTCGACCTCTACGCCTTCTGGCGCACCTCGGCCACCTACCGCGTGCGCGTGGCCTTCCACCTCAAGGGCGTGCAGCCCAACGAGATCAACGTCAACCTCGAGGCCGGCGAACAGAAGAGCGAGGCTTTCCTCCAGATCAACCCCATGGGCGCGATTCCCGCGTTGATCGACAACGCACCCGACCAGCCGCACACACCCATCACGCAGTCGCTGGCCATCCTCGAATTCATCGAGGAAACCCACCCCACGCCAGCCCTGCTGCCGGCCGACGCACACGGCCGCGCGCGGGTGCGCTCGCTCGCTGCCCTGCTCGCGGCCGACACCCACCCGCTCATCACACCCCGGGTGAAGAAGTACCTCACCAGCGTGGGCGGTTTTGACGAGGCGGCCTGGCGCGCCTGGCAGATCCAGTGGTTCAGCACCGGCCTGCAGGCGCTGGAACAGCGTCTGGCCAGCGAGCCCGAGACCGGTACCTTCTGCCACGGCCACACGCCCACCTTCGCCGACATCTGCCTGGCCAGCATCGTGGTCATGACGCGCCTCTTCAAGATCGAGGTGCCCGGATTGCCCAACGTGCACCGCATCATGGCGGCCTGCGAACAACTCGATGCGTTCGCGCGCGCCGCCCCCGGCCTGCAAGCCGGCGCACCCACGGCCTGACCCCAGGTTCCTCACCCCGGGTTTTGCAGTTTCTGCAAATTTGATTTCCAGCCCGGGGGGGCTTTCCGCAGGGTGATCGACATAGAGTGCGCCCAGAGCGGGCGAGGAGATCGGCCCGTTGGTCTTTCAACACCAGGACACACCATGACATTCAACGTCGTTGCCATCTCCGGCAGCCTTCGCAAGAGTTCCACCAACACCATGGCGCTGCGCGCCGCGCAACGCCTGGCGCCCGAGGGCATGGCGATCGAGATTGTCGACATCGCCGACATTCCCTTCTACAACGACGACGTGCGGGCCGCGGGTGAACCGGCCCCGGTGACGGCACTGAAAGCGAAGATCGCCGCCGCAGACGCAGTGCTCATCGCCACGCCCGAGTACAACTTCTCCATCCCCGGTGTGCTCAAGAACACGCTGGACTGGATGTCGCGCCCACCGTCGCCACCGTTTGACGGCAAGCCGGTGGCCATCCTCGGGGCGAGCCCCGGCCCGGTGGGCACCGCACGTGTGCAGTACCACCTGCGTCAGGTGCTGGTGTTTCTGAACGCCTTCACGCTGAACAAGCCCGAGGTGTTCATCAACCAGTCGGGCAGCAAGTTCAACGCCAAGGGCGAACTGACCGACGAGACCACGGCCAAATTCATCGGTGAACAGCTGGTGGCCTTGCGCACGCTGGCCGAGCGGGTGAAGCCGCGCTGAACACCACGAAGCGGCAAGCCCCCGCGACAGCAGAAATCACAGGGGCTGATTAAGATTCCGGTGCACACCCACAACACCGGAGACACCATGTTCGACACCGCGATCGCAGGCAGCCTGCCCAAACCGGCCTGGTTGGCCGAAACCGAAAAACTCTGGCCCCAGTGGAAGACACAAGGCCCCGAGTTGCAGCAGGCCAAGGCCGACGCCACGCTGTTGTGGATCAAGGCGCAGGAAGACGCGGGCCTGGACGTGATCGGTGACGGTGAACAGGCGCGCCAGCACTTCGTGCACGGGTTTGTGGAGCAGGTCGAGGGCATCGACTTCGAGCACAAGGTGACCATGGGCATCCGCAACAACCGCTACGACGCACAGGTGCCGCAGGTGGTGGCTCCTCTGCGCCTGAAGGGCCGCGTGCACGCGTTTGAAGCGCAGCTCGCGCGCAAACACACGAAGAAAAAACTCAAGTTCACCCTGCCCGGTCCCATGACCATCGTGGACACCGTGGCCGACCGCTACTACGGCGACAAGGTGAAGATGGCCATGGCCTTTGCCGAGCTGCTCAACCAGGAAGCGCTGGCGCTGCAGGCCGATGGTGTGGACATCATCCAGTTCGACGAACCGGCCTTCAACGTCTACATGAAAGAAGCCGCCGAGTGGGGTGTGGCCGCACTCGAAGTGGCCGCGCGCGGCCTGACCTGCACCACCGCTGTCCACATCTGCTACGGCTACGGCATCAAGGCCAACGTGGACTGGAAGCAGACGCTGGGCGAAGAGTGGCGCCAGTACGAGCAGGTGTTCCCGGCGCTCGCCAAAAGCAGCATCCAGCAGGTGAGCCTGGAGTGTTTCCACTCGCACGTGCCGCCCGAGCTGATGCAACTGCTCGAAGGCAAGGACGTGATGGTGGGTGTGATCGATGTGGCCAGCGACGTGATCGAAACGCCCGAGCAGGTGGCCGACACCATCGGCCTCGCGCTCCAGTACGTGCCGAAAAAACACCTGATCGCCTGCACCAACTGCGGTCTGGCGCCCATGAGCCGCGAAGTGGCCATGGCCAAGCTTGAAGCGCTCGCACAGGGCGCCGCGCTGGCGCGCCAACGTTACGGGGCCTGACATGCGCGCGCCCCTGCCACCGGCCGACCTGGCCGATCTGGGCCTGTGCCCCATTCGCATGCGCCACCTCGTGGGCGTGTTCCAGGCCGATGTCGAGCGTGGCCGCCTGCCCGGTGCCGTGCTGGTGCTGGCGCGGCACGGCCGCATTGCGCTCATGGAGTCGGTGGGTCAACTCGACCCGGCACGCGACGCTGCCATGTCGCTCGACGCCATCTTCCGCATCTACTCCATGACCAAGCCCATCGTGTCGGTGGCGGTGATGATGTTGATTGAACAAGGGCGACTGAAACTGGCCGACCCGGTGCACCTGCACTTGCCCGAGTTTGCGAATCAGCAAGTGGCCGTGCAGACACCCGACGGCGCAACGCTGCGTACGGTGCAACGGGCCGCCACCGTGCAGGACCTGCTGCGCCACACCGCCGGCCTCACCTACGAGTTCCTCGGCGACTCGTCTGTGCAGCAGCTGTACCGGCGGGAAAACATGGGCTCGCGCGAACGCAGCAACGCCGAGTTCAGCCAGGCGCTGGCCGCCCTGCCGCTGATGTTCGAGCCCGGCAGCGTGTGGGCCTACAGCCGCGCCACCGACGTGCTGGGCCGGCTGGTCGAAGTGATCTCGGGCCAGCCACTCGCGGAGCATCTGCAGCAGGCCATCCTGGCACCGCTGGGCATGAACGACACGGCGTTTGTGGTGCCCGAGGCCGACCACAAGCGAATCGCCGAAGCGTTTGCGCACGACCCCGACGGCGGCATTCCCATGCGCCTGATCGACCCGCGCGAAACGCCGGCGCTGCACAGCGGTGGCGGCGGGCTCATGTCCACTGCGGCCGACTACGCGCGCTTCCTGCAGTTCATGCTCAACAAGGGCGAGCTTGGCGGCGTGCGACTGCTCGGCCCGCGCACGGTGGACTTCATGACGGCCGACCACCTGGGCCGCATTCCCGGCAACGACCCGTCGCTGCTGCCACCGGGCCACGGCTTCGGTCTGGGCTTTGCAGTGCGCACCGCTGCAGGCGAGGCCCCCATGCCGGGGTCGGTGGGCACGTTCCACTGGAGCGGCATCGGCGGCACCAGCTTCTTCGTCGACCCGGCGGAGCAACTCTTCGGCATCTTCCTCGCGCAAGCGCCCAACCAGCGCGAGCACTACCGCGCGCTGTTCCGCACGCTGGCTTATTCGGCGCTGGTGGACTGACTGGCTTTCGCCGGCGGCTGCCAGCGAAAGAACATGGGATAGACCTTCTCCACCACCGGGCCGTTGAAGTCCCAGGCCAGGCATTGGCCCAGGTGCACCGGCGGGCTGCCGTCGGCCGGTGGGGCGAACGAGGCCGAGCGTGTTTGAAACGCAGCGGTGGCCAGGTTGAACAACAGCTCGCGCAGGTGCGTGCAGCCCTGGATGCCGCCCAGGTGGCGCTGGATGGTGTGGCGCCAGCCCTTGCCCAGCACCTCGCCCACCATGCCCTGCATGGGCGCCATTGCTTCGGGACAGGGGCCGTGCGGGTGGGCGTCCATGGCCACCGCGATGTCGCGGATCACCATGGTCTCGTCCACCGTGACGCGGATGTGCATGTGGTGCACCGGCTCGCCGGCTTCCCAGCGGCGTTCGCCCTGGATCTCGAAACTGTGCGGCTTGCTGTCGTGCAGCGTGCCTTCGATGTCCCACAAGCCATCATCACGGCGAAAGCCCCGGTACTCGACGCGGCGGGTGTGCATGGGGGTGCGGGGCTGGGGGGCGGGCAGGGGCAAAACGGTTTCTCCAACAGGGTCGATGCAATGCCGTGATTTTCGGGCATCGGGAGCGGTGGCACACTGGGTCTTCCATTGCCCCGGAGACACGGCATGTCACACGACCACGATCACGAACACCCGCACGAACACACCCCGGCCTGGAAGCACGACGGTGTGCGCGTGGTGCCCGGCAACCAGCTCGACGGCAACGTGCCCTCGACCCCGGGCATGGACCGCAAGGCAGCGATCAACTTTGCGCGCGTGGGTGCGCAGAAGCTCTGGGCCGGCACGGTCACCATCCACCCCGATGCCAAGACCGGCGCCCACCACCACGGGCCGCTGGAGAGCGTGATCTATGTGGTCAAGGGCCGTGCGCGCATGCGTTGGGGCGAGCAGCTGGAGTTCACCGCCGAGGCCGGCCCGGGCGACTTCATCTACGTGCCGCCCTTCGTGCCGCACCAGGAGATCAACGCCAGCGCCACCGAAGTGCTGGAATGCGTGCTGTGCCGCAGCGATGGCCAGGCGGTGGCGGTCAACCTGGACATTGCACCGGTGGAAAAACCCGAGCAGGTGCTGTGGGTGGACCCCACGCACCCGACCGGCGCGGTCTGAGTTTCAGCCTTTGACCGCGGCTTCGAGCGCCAGCGCGGCGCTCAGCGCCTGGGCATCGCGCCAGCGCGGCCCGATCACCGTCACTCCCACCGGCATGCCGTGGCGGCCCAAGCCCGTGGGCACGTGCACACAGGGCACGCCGAGCAAGCTCCACATGCGGCTGAAGATCGGGTTGCCGGTGGCGTCCAGGCCCAGCGGTGCTTCACCCGTGGCGCTCGGTGCGATCAACACGTCCACCTGCTTCAGCAGGCCCTCGATCTCGCCGCGGGCATGGATGGCAAGCGCATGGGCCTCGGCCAGGCGTTCCCCGGTCACCGCAGCACCGCCAGCCAGCACGTCGGCAAAGGCCGGGCTGAACAGGTTCGAGTGGCTGTTGCGCTCGGGCGCAAACGCAGCCCAGGCCTCGAAACCCATGATGTCCATCTGCGCCTGCGCCAGACCGGCCCACGCGCCCGGGACCACCGCCTCGACCAGGCGCGTACCGAGCTTGTCGAAGTGGTGCGCAGCCAGTTGCAGCGCACGGCGGGCGTCTTCGTCGGCCAGGTCCCAATGCGGTGTGTGGCATACACCGACACGCCAGCCCTTGACCGGTGCCATCGGCAGCTCGACGCGCGAGAGCGTGCTCACGAAAAACGCGGCGTCGTCCACCGAGCGCGCGAACACGCCGGCGGTGTCCAGCGTGGGCGAGAGCGACTTGATGCCGGCCATGGGCAGCAGGCCAAACGTGGGCTTGTAGCCGACCACGCCGCAGTAGGCCGCGGGCCGGACGATGGAGGCGGCTGTCTGCGTGCCGAAGGCCAGCGGCACCATGCCGCACGCCACCGCCGCGGCCGAGCCGCTGGAGGAGCCACCGGGCGTGCGAGGTGCATCAAACGCGGCGCGCGGGTTGCGCGTGACGCCGGGCTTGAAGGTGGCGAACTCGGTGGTCACGGTCTTGCCCATGACCACACCGCCCGCTTCGCGCACGCTGGCGACCACGGCCGCGTCCACCGCCGGGCGGTGGCCCGCGTAGATCGGCGAACCGTAGGTGGTGGGCATGTCGGCCGTGTCGATGAGGTCTTTCACGGCGATCGGCACTCCGGCCAGAGGCCCTTGTGCGCCCGCGCGGTCCTGGGCTTGCGCCTGCGCGATCACCTGCGCGGCGTCGAAGTGCTGCCAGGCCAGGACGCCGGGCTCCAGCGCCTCGACGCGTTCCACCAACGCACGCGCCACGGTCTCTGCGCTGAGCTCGCGCCGCGCCACCTGCGCGGCGATCTCGCGCGCGGAACTGTCTTCAATCTTCTGCATGCCCATGCCTTCATCCAGCGTGCCGAACAGCCGGCACGTCAGTTCCGCATTCTGCGGGCCACGCGGCGCGAGGCGAGCCACTGAAGTGACATCTGGGGCGGGTCATGGGTGCGAAGCGCCCGCGCACGCCGCTACCATGCGCGCATGAACTACGAACAGATCCTTCTCGAACAAGCCGAAGCCTTTGCCCTGCACCTGGGTGAACACATCGACCAGATGCCCGAACGCGACGACAGCCACCGCGCGCTGGCCTGCGCCCTGGCGTGTGAGCTCAGCATCGAACACGCCTACGCCCTGCGCATCCTGTTTGCCACCGGCGCACAGAACGCGGCCAGTGCCATGCTGCAGGTGCAATACGAGGCGCTGGTGCGGGCTGCGTGGTTTGCCTACGTGACCACCGACGCCGAGCTCGAGGCCATGCTCGATCCAGACAGTGGGTTCACCCGCCCGGACCCCGGTCGCATGGTGCACGGGCTGAAGGCGCAGCTGGCGGGCGAACCTGCGTTGGCGGGCTTGGTGAAACCGCTGCTCGCGATGAACGATGCGTTCACCCGAGTCCTGGGCATGCTCGAGCGTGGCGGCATCAATCCCTTGCAGCACGCAAAAGTGGGCTTTCCGCTGGACGTGTTCGACACCGTGGTGCGCTGCTCCAACGGCCTCATGTACCTGGCTTTCCGTTTGCTCGCGCGGCAGGGCCCGGTGGGTGAGTTCATCCAGCGCATGGACGGTGCCCTGGCGGGCTTTGAAGACGCCCTGCCCATCGCCTGCTTCCAGGACCCGGCACTCGCGGCCTGAAACGGTTCAGCGCGGCTGGCGCTGGATGCGGATGGACTGGACGGTGCCGGAGCGGATGCGCACCGTGGCCATCAGGTTGCCCCGACCACGGTCGTAGATCCAGTCGTCGATCTGCTGGCACGGCACGGCGTTGCTGGCAAACGGCTCGGGCACGGGAACCAGCGATTTGTTCTGGAACACCGGCGCACAAAAACTGTCCTGCAACTGAGGGCGGCCACATTTCTGCAGCAGCGACACACGCGAGTCGCCTTCTTCCACGGTGCCTCCGCCGCAGCGCAGCGCGTCGGCGTGCGCCGGCAACGACAGCCAGGCGACAACCACCAACAAACCCAGACGACCCCGCAGACCCATGTGAACCTTTCGCATTCGAGAACCTGCAGTGTGCATGGGATGTGTGTCTGGCGTGTGTGTGGCCACCACAGTCCGTGTCAACGCGGCACATCGGGCCACGGCGACGTGCTTCGGTTCACCAGAGAGCGGAGTCGCGCATGTCCTGCACCTTGCGGCGGTTGCGCACGCGCAAGACGCTCAGGCCGTAAGCCAGTGCTGCCACCAACAGCACGGTGACGACCACCAGCTCACCCAGGCTCAGATGGCGCCCCAGAAAGACCGACATCAACCACGAGAACCCCAACAGGCACGCGGCGATGGCTGCGGCTGCAAGAGCTATGTACGGCAAGGAACGCAACATGGGGTGGTGGGGCTCGGGTGTTCTCAGGGACGTGCGCCAGCCTGGGCGGGCGCGGGAGGGGCAGAGCATCTGCCATGAATCCCGGGCTTTGCATTCTCGCACCAAGGCACGGGATTGCGTCACTACACTCTCCCCTCCTTGTGTGTGCCGATGGCCGCGCACGATCGGCCAGACAAATGGCTACCAAAGAACTACAAGATTTCGACGGACTGACGATGGACTTCCTGATTCTGGTGACGCTGGCGCTTTCGGGCCTGTGGTTTCTGCGCTCGATGGAGCAACGGCGCCGCGTGGTCCTGCTGGGCAGTTTTCTGGGCAAGTACCAGATCGAAGTGCTGATGGAAACGCTCACGCAGGGCTACCTGCGGGCGCTGGGTGAAGACGACCCGGCGCGGCGCGAGCAGATCCTCAACATGCTGACAGCGGCCGAACAGTCGGTGGCGCTGCAGTTCGGCAGCTTTGCCACCGAGTTTGCCCGTCTGGACGAGGAGCAGGCCCGGGTGAGCACCCTGAGCATGGCGTTGCCATTCGCCACCCGCCTGCTGCCCCAGGCCACGTTCGACGTGCGCGAGGCCTTCCGCATTCACGCGCGGGGACTGGCGGAGGCAGCCGGCAACGAACTGCAACGTTCACCCCGGGACAAGGCGTTCACGATGTCGGCCGAGTTGCTGCTGATGCAACACAGCTGCCACTGGTTTTGCCGTTCCAAGGCCACCGCCTCGGCGCGCTCGCTGATGCGCCATCAGACACCCCACGAACAACTGGTGGCCTCGGTGGCACCTGCCACGCGACGGGACTACCTGGCGCTGGTGAAGGGCTGACGCCGGTCAGCCCTTCGCGGGTCCGTTGAGCAGGCCAGCGTCGAGCTGCTGCAGCAACTCACGCAACGACTCCGCGTTTTGGGGGTCCTGGGCGCTGTCGAGTGCGTCCACCAGCACGTCGCGCACCGCGTCGGCCGTGACCAGCTCCATGTCCCAGTCGGGGAAAAGCCGCTCACGCACCTCTTCGCCCGAGGTCAACAACACCACGGTGTGGTGCCGGGGGTCCTTCTTGAGCAGCGCCAGCAGCGCGAGCACGCTGTCGCGCGGGCCTTCGAGCCACTGGAAAAAGATGCCGCTGCCGAAGACCAACAGGCCGGTGATGCTGCGCGCCGGATTGCAGCGACGCGAGGTTTCGATGATCTGGTTTACCGCGTCGTTGTCCACCCCGTCGGAGGCCCGGCTGCAGTAAACGAGGTTGTAGAGCAGCGGCGGGTTGTGGCCAGGCAAGGGTTCGTCGGCCGCTTCCGTGGGGCGTGTGTTCATGGTTCAGCCTCCCAGGCCAGCGAACACGTTCTGCACATCTTCGTTGGCGTCCAGCGCGGCCAGGAACGCTTCGACTTCTTCCAGGTCTTCTGCGCTCAGACTGCCCGGGTCGATCGGATTCTTGGGCTTGTAGCCCAGCTTGGCCGACAGCACGGTGAAGCCCTGCGCCGGCAGCGCGCGGCTCACCAGGTCGAGGTCGGTGGGGTCGGTGAGAAAGACCACCACACCATCCTCATCGGCCGGGTGAAAGTCTTGCGCACCCGCCTCGATGGCGGCCACCTCGGCATCGGCATCCTTCCTGGTGGCCTCCGCTTCGATGATGCCGAGGTGATCAAAATCCCACGACACGGAGCCCGATGTGCCCAGCTGCCCCTTGCGGAACAGCACACGCATGTCGGAGGCCGCACGGTTCACGTTGTCGGTCAGGCACTCGACCATGACCGGCACGCGGTGCGGCGCGAAGCCTTCGTAGACCACGTGTTCGAAGTGAACGGTTTCACCCGTGAGTCCGGCACCTTTCTTGATGGCGCGGTCCAGCGTCTCCTTGGGCATGGACACCTTGCGTGCCTGCTCCACCACCAGCCGCAGCCGCGAATTCGCAGCCGGGTCGGCGCCGTGACGCGCCGCGATCATGATGTCCTTGGCCAGCTTGCCGAACAGCCTGCCCTTGGCGTTGGCCGCCAGATCCTTGTGTTTTGCTTTCCACTGCGCGCCCATGGCAATCTTCCTTTGAGTTGACGCACGAGTTTACGCGTCAGCTACCGGGCGCCGTAGTACGCCCCTCCGACCCCCACCACCCGACCCGGCTCCAGCGAGGCCTTGTCGAACAGGCGGCGCAGCGATTGGGCGGGCGTCCTGCTGACGCTGGTCTCGCCCTGGGCCGACTCCGCCTGCGCCAACGTGAACTGGATGAGCTGGATGAACTGCGCGCGCGCCGCCGGATCGGTGCGAAACGCACGCACGCAAACGGGCGACGTGTCCAGGATCAAACCTTCCACCGCCACCCGCATGCACTCCCTGGCAAAGTCGATCGTCTGGCTGCGTGCAGGCATTGAAATCAACAGACCTGCCAGAAGCAACCATGCCCAGCGCCCGGACCTGAGGTCCGAGGGCTGGGCATGGCGGGAAGCGGCTGGGTTGGGCATGGCCTGATTTTCAGGCCCACCCACGACAGAGGGTGTCCACGAGGGACCGCCGGGCCACCGGCGGCCTCCGGTGGTCAGACCTTCGCAGAGGTGATGTAGCTGTCGTAACGCCACTCGGAGAAGCGGCTCCACAGGATCTGGTCGCGCTGGAAGGCGCGCATGTCCTGGTGGATCTTCTTGAACTCGGGCGACTTCGCTTCGTGCGCAGCGAACACTTCCATCGACGCCTTGAAGCCGGCGTCCATGACAGCTTTGGAGAACGGCATCAACTTGGTGCCACCAGCCACCAGGCGCTTGAGCGCTGCAGGGTTCTGGGCATCGTACTTGGCGGTCATGTCGCGCGCGGCCACGGCGCCGGCAGCGCGGACGATGGCCTTGTTCTCTGGCGACAAGGCATCAAAGGCCTTCTTGTTGATGAAGAACTCCAGTTCGGCGCCGCCTTCCCACCAGCCAGGGTAGTAATAGAAGGGCGCGACCTTGTTGAAGCCCAGGCGCTCGTCGTCGAAAGGACCGACGAATTCGGTGGCGTCCAGCGTGCCTTTTTCCAGCGCCTGGTACACCTCGCCGGCGGGCATGTTCTGCGCCACCACGCCCAGCTTGGCCATGGCCTCACCGAACAAGCCGCCGCCCATGCGCATCTTCAGGCCCTTGAGGTCGGCCACGGTCTTGATTTCCTTGCGGTACCAGCCACCCATCTGGGTGCCGGTGTTGCCGGAGCTCATGGAGACGATGTTGAACTTGCCGTAGAACTCGTCCATCAGCTTGCGGCCATTGCCGTGCTCCATCCAGGCGTCCATGTGGCGAGCGGTCAGGCCGAAGGGCACAGCGCAGCCGAACGCAAAGATCGAATCCTTGCCGGTGAAGTAATAAGGCGCGGTCTGCGCCATTTCAATCGTGTTGTCCTGGATGGCGTCGACCACACCAAATGCCGGCACGATATCGCCCGCGGCGTGCACAGACACCTCGAACTTGCCGCCCGACAGCGCCTTGACGGTCTCGGAGAATTTTTCAGCCGAGCCAAAGATGGTGGGCAACGACTTCGGGAAGCTGGAGGCCAGGCGCCAGCGAACAGCGGCCTGTGCGTGCACGGCAGGTGCGATACCGGTGGTCAGCACGCCGGCGATGCCGGCGTTCTTGATCAGGGAGCGACGATCCATTGGAAAAATCTCCTGTACTGGTTGGAAGGAAACAGCAAACCGTGCGATGGTCTTCATGGAACCAAAGGCCCTGAGCGATGACGCATCTTTGTGGAGGCAGACTCAGCCACAAACGTCGGCACAAACAAAAAAGCCCTCGTGACCGAGGGCTTGCTTGCCAAGCGAGTGCTTGATCTGGTTGGTTGCGCGGGCAAGATTTGAACTTGCGACCTTTGGGTTATGAGCCCAACGAGCTACCAGGCTGCTCCACCGCGCGTCAAGCCTTTGATTCTATCACGCTTTGTCGGCGTCTGCGGCTGGCGCAGCATCTTCTGCACGATCCACCAGTTCGACAAGTGCCATGGGAGCGTTATCGCCCACGCGGTACCCCATCTTCAAGATGCGGGTGTAACCACCAGGACGTGCGGCGAAGCGCGGGCCCAGTTCGTTGAACAGCTTCACGACCACATCGCGGTCACGCAAGCGGTCAAATGCCAGGCGGCGGTTGGCCACGGTGGCAACCTTGGCCAACGTGATCATGGGCTCGACCACGCGGCGCAGTTCTTTGGCCTTGGGCACCGTCGTCTTGATGACTTCGTGCGTGAGCAGCGAATTCATCATGTTGCGGAGCATCGCCAGGCGGTGCTCGCTGGTGCGGTTGAGTTTTCTAAGTCCGTGTCCGTGACGCATTTTTCATCCTTTCAGTTGTTTTGCCCGCAGCCGTGTCAGGTACTGCAGGTTCGTCCGTGGCCGGCTTCGTGCCGGCTTGCGGAGTTTCAGTGCTTGTCCAAACCGGCCGGTGGCCAGTTCTCAAGCTTCATGCCCAAGGTCAAGCCGCGCGAAGCGAGCACTTCCTTGATTTCGTTGAGCGACTTGCGACCCAGGTTGGGGGTCTTGAGCAACTCGTTCTCGGTGCGCTGGATCAGATCACCGATGTAATAGATGTTCTCTGCCTTGAGGCAGTTGGCCGAACGCACGGTGAGTTCGAGCTCATCAACAGGGCGCAACAGGATCGGGTCGAACTGCTGCGAGCTGCGCTGCGCAGGGGCTTCGAAGTTGAGTTCGGCGCCTTCCAGCTGAGCGAACACAGCCAGCTGCTCGACCAGGATCTTGGCCGAAGCGCGAACCGCTTCTTCAGGACCGATGGAGCCGTTGGTCTCGATCTCGAGCACCAGCTTGTCCAGATCGGTACGCTGCTCGACGCGAGCGCTCTCGACCGTGTAGCTCACGCGCTTGACGGGCGAGAACGACGCGTCCAGCACGATGCGACCGATGGAGCGGGCCTGGTCGTCGTTGCGGCGCAGGCTGCCGGGCACATAACCACGGCCCTTTTCGACCTTGATCTGCATGTCGAGCTTGGCGCCTGCGGACAACGTGGCGATCACGTGGCCGGGGTTCACAATTTCGACATCGTGCGGGGTCTGGATGTCGGCAGCGGTCACCAAGCCTTCACCGTCTTTGCGCAGGCTCAGCGTGACTTCATCGCGGTTGTGGAGCTTGAACACCACGCCCTTGAGGTTCAGAAGCATGTTGACCACGTCTTCCTGGACGCCGTCGATCGACGAGTACTCGTGCACAACACCGGCGATGGTGACTTCGGTCGGCGCATGGCCGGTCATGGAAGACAGCAAAACCCGGCGCAAAGCGTTGCCCAGCGTGTGGCCGTAGCCGCGCTCGAAAGGCTCAAGCGTGACTTTGGCTTTGTTGGCCGAGACTTGCTCGACGTTGATGGTTTTGGGCTTCAGCAGATTGTTCAGCATTCAAACTTCCTTCGGTACCCTCGGCTCGTTACACCGATAAGGCAGATGGAGCATGGCCCGGCCGCACCCGCGAAGGTGCCTGCCGGGAACGAAATTAACGGGAATAAAGTTCGACGATCAACGATTCGTTGACGTCAGAGGCGAACTCGTCACGGTCAGGCGACTTCTTGAACACGCCTTCGACCTTTTCCACCGACACATCCACCCAGGCGGGGAAACCGATCTGCTTGGCCAGTTCCATGGCTTCCAGCACACGGCCCTGCTTCTTCGACTTCTCGCGAACCGCGATCACGTCACCAGCCTTGACCGAATACGAAGGAATGTTGACCGATTTGCCGTTCACCAGAATCGCCTTGTGCGACACGATCTGGCGCGCTTCTGCGCGGGTGGAAGCAAAACCCATGCGGAACACGACGTTGTCCAGGCGGGCTTCCAGCAGGAACAGCAAGTTCGCACCGGTGTTGCCACGACGGCGATCGGCTTCGGCGAAGTAGCGGCGGAACTGGCGCTCGAGCACACCGTACGTGCGCTTGACCTTCTGCTTCTCGCGCAACTGCACGCCGAAATCGGACGTGCGCTGGCCTGAGGTGCGGCCATGCTGACCGGGCTTGGAGTCGAATTTGGCCTTGTCGCTGATCGAGCGGCGTGCGCTCTTGAGCAACAGGTCAGAGCCTTCACGGCGGGAGAGTTTGGCCTTGGGGCCGAGGTAACGTGCCACGTTGATGTCCTTGTGTTTCTGCCGCAACCCGCATCAAACGATGCCATTGCGGGAGCCGCTTCGTGATTGAAGTGGCGGTGGGCTTAGCAAAAAATGCCACCGCAGGCAACTGCGGTGGCGCTCAAAAAAGCTTTCCATTGTACCGCGAGAGCGGTACTGCCTCAAATGCGGCGGCGCTTCTGGGGACGGCAGCCGTTGTGGGGCACTGGCGTCACGTCAGAGATGGAGTTGATGCGGATGCCCAGAGCACCCAGGGCACGCACCGACGACTCGCGACCTGGGCCCGGGCCCTTGATCTCGACGTCCAGGTTCTTGATGCCTTGCTCAATGGCCGCACGACCAGCCACTTCCGATGCCACCTGGGCTGCGAAAGGCGTGGATTTGCGCGAGCCCTTGAAGCCCTGGCCACCGGAAGACGCCCAGGACAACGCATTGCCCTGGCGATCGGTGATCGTGATGATGGTGTTGTTGAACGAGGCGTGCACGTGAGCAATACCGTCGGCAATGTTCTTGCGGACTTTTTTGCGGACGCGTGCGGATGCGCTGGTGGAGGGTGACTTGGCCATGGGAATCCTTCGAACCGATTACTTCTTCAGCGACTGCGCTGCCTTGCGGGGACCTTTGCGCGTGCGCGCGTTGGTCTTCGTGCGCTGACCGCGCAGCGGCAGGCCACGGCGGTGACGGAAACCACGGTAGCAACCGATGTCCATCAATCGCTTGATGTTCATGGTGGTCTCGCGGCGGAGGTCGCCTTCGATCGTGAACGTGCCGACCTGGTCGCGAACTTTTTCGAGTTCAGCGTCGCTCAGATCCTTGATTTTCTTGGTGTAGTCGATGCCACATGCTTCACAAATCTTGCGAGCGCGGGTGCGACCAATACCGAAGATTGCCGTCAAGCCGATTTCAGCGTGCTTGTGCGGCGGAATGTTGATGCCTGCAATACGAGCCATGATGGTCCTCTAAACTTCAATCAGCCTTGACGCTGCTTATGACGCGGATCGGTGCAAATGACTCGCACAACACCGTGCCGCTTGATGATCTTGCAGTTGCGGCACATTTTTTTGACCGAAGCCGAAACTCTCATAGTCTTCTCCTAGATATTCCAAAAAATATTCAACAACCAACCACTCACTTCGAACGGAACACAATCCGCGCTCGGGTGAGGTCGTAGGGCGTGAGCTCTACTTTGACTTTGTCGCCAGGCAGGATGCGGATGTAATGCATCCTCATCTTGCCGCTGATGTGTCCCAACACCACATGACCGTTTTCGAGCTTGACCCTGAAGGTCGCGTTGGGAAGGTTTTCAACCACCTCCCCTTGCATCTCGATCACGTCGTCCTTGGACATACAAACCAATCAACTACCGGGTGAGGTCTTGAAATTGGCCTTTTTCAGCAGCGAGTCGTACTGCTGCGACATCATGTAATTCTGAACCTGTGCCATGAAATCCATGGTCACCACAACAATGATCAGCAATGAAGTTCCACCAAAGTAAAACGGCACGTTGTACTTGAGGATCAGGAACTCGGGCAGCAGACAGACTGCGGTGATGTACACGGCGCCGGCCAGTGTCAGCCTCAGCAAGATCTTGTCGATGTAGCGGGCCGTCTGGTCACCTGGGCGAATGCCGGGAATGAAGGCACCGCTCTTCTTCAGGTTGTCGGCTGTCTCACGGCTGTTGAACACCAGCGCCGTGTAGAAGAAGCAGAAGAAGATGATGGCGGCCGCATACAAGGCAACATAGATCGGCTGGCCGGGCGACAACGCAGAGGCGATATCGCGCAACCAGCGTGTGGAGTCACCGGTGCTCACCCAGCTCACCACCGTCGTCGGCAGCAAGATGATGGACGAAGCAAAGATCGGAGGAATCACACCCGCCATGTTCAGCTTGAGCGGCAAGTGCGACGACTGACCGCCATAGACCTTGTTGCCCACCTGACGGCGCGCATAGTTCACCAAGATCTTGCGTTGACCCCGTTCGACGAACACCACGAAGTAGGTCACCAGGACCACCAGCGCGATGATGAAGATCGCCACCAGAATGTTCATCGCACCGGTGCGAACCAGTTCGAGCAAACCCGCCACAGCACTGGGCAGACCCGCGGCAATGCCGGCGAAGATCAGGATCGAAATGCCGTTGCCCAAGCCACGCTCGGTGATCTGCTCACCCAGCCACATCAGGAACATGGTGCCTGCCACCAGACTCACCACAGCGGTGAGGCGGAAACCCATGCCAGGATCGATCACCAGCCCGGCCTGGCCTTCCAGCGCGAGCGCAATGCCCATCGACTGAAAGATCGCCAATGCGAGCGTGCCATAGCGCGTGTACTGCGTGATCTTGCGACGCCCGGCTTCGCCCTCTTTCTTCAGCTGCTCGAACGTGGGCACCACGTAGGTCATGAGCTGCATGATGATCGACGCCGAGATGTACGGCATGATCCCCAGCGCAAAGACTGCGAACCGCGACAGCGATCCGCCCGAGAACATGTTGAACAGGCTCAGGATGCCGCCCGCCTGCCCCTTGAACAGCTGTTCAAGTTGCGCGGGGTCAATGCCCGGCACGGGGATGTGCGCACCAATGCGGTACACCACCAAGGCGAGCAGCAAGAAAACCAGCCGGCGACGCAGGTCGCCGTACTTGCCGGTTTTGGCCAGGGACGTGGATCCAGTTGCCACAGGTCGGTTCCGTCGGGTTCCGGTCAGGCGATCGAGCCGCCAGCGGCTTCGATCACGGCTTTGGCACCCGCGGTGACCGTCACGTCCTTGAAGGACACGGCACGCGTGAGTTCACCCGTCTTGATGACCTTGACGCGCTTGGCCAGGTGCGGCACAAGGCCAGCCTGTTTGAGCACGAGCATGTCCACATCGGCCACGTTGAGCGCGCTGATGTCGGTCAGCGTGACTTCGGCGTTGAACTGCAGTTGGGTCGACTTGAAACCGCGCTTGGGCAAGCGGCGCTGCAGAGGCATTTGACCGCCTTCGAAGCCCACCTTGTGGTAGCCGCCCGAACGGGACTTTTGGCCTTTGTGGCCACGACCTGCGGTCTTGCCCAGGCCGGAGCCAATGCCGCGACCCACGCGACGCTTGGCGTGCTTGGAGCCTTCAGAGGGCTTGATGGTGTTGAGTTGCATGTCCGTGACCCCGATCAGAGTACTTTGACCAGATAGCTGATCTTGTTGATCATGCCGCGCACGGCAGGTGTGTCCTGCAGCTCGCTGGTGCTGTTGAGTTTGCGCAGGCCCAGGCCGCGCACGGTGTCGCGGTGGGATTGCTTGGTTCCGATGGGGCTGCGCACCAACTGAACCTTGACGGTGTTTTGAGTGGTCATGATCGCTCCAATCAACCCAGGATGTCTTCAACGGACTTGCCACGCTTGGCAGCCACGTCGGACGGGGTGGTTGAATTCTTCAGGGCGTCCAGCGTGGCACGCACCAGGTTGTAGGGATTGCTCGAGCCATGGCTCTTGGCCACGACATCGGTGATGCCGAGCACTTCGAACACCGCACGCATCGGGCCACCAGCGATGATGCCGGTACCTTTGGAGGCGGGCAACATCATGACGTTGGAAGCGCCATGTTCGCCGTGCACGCTGTGGTGCAGGGAACCGTTCTTGAGCGACACCTTGATCATGTTGCGGCGAGCGGCCTCCATGGCTTTCTGCACGGCCACGGGCACTTCACGCGCCTTGCCCTTGCCCATGCCCACGCGGCCATCGCCGTCGCCGACGACGGTCAGTGCTGCGAAACCGAGGATACGACCACCCTTGACCACTTTGGTCACGCGGTTGATCGCGATCATCTTTTCGCGCAAACCGTCTTCGTTCGCTTCGTTCTTGATGTTTGCCGTAAATTTAGCCATTTTGTGGTTTCCGTTTGATCAGAACTGCAGGCCGGCTTCACGCGCGGCGTCTGCCAGGGCTTTCACCCGACCGTGGTAGGCAAAACCGGAGCGGTCAAAAGCCACCTTTTCAATGCCGGCGGCCTTGGCCTTCTCGGCGATGCGCTTGCCGATCAAGGCTGCGGCGGCGGCATTGCCACCTTTGCCCGCGCCACCAATCTGGGCACGCACTTCCGCTTCGGCCGTGGAGGCCGAGGCCAGCACCTTGGCGCCGTCGTCGGAGATGACGTTGGCGTAGATATGCAGGTTGGTGCGGGTCACGCTCAGGCGGACAGCACCCTGCTGTGCAATGCGGATCCGCGTTTGGCGGGCGCGGCGCAGACGTTGCTCTTTTTTGGTCAACATGATCCTGATCCTTATTTCTTCTTGGTTTCCTTGATCACGACCTTTTCATCCGCGTAGCGGATGCCCTTACCCTTGTAGGGCTCGGGGGGGCGCACGGCCCGCACTTCGGAAGCGATCTGACCAACGCGCTGGCGGTCCGAACCCTTGATCAGGATTTCGGTCGGCGTCGGCGTTTCCACCTTGATACCGGCGGGCATGTCCATCACCACGGGATGGGAGTAACCCACCGTGAGGTTGAGCTTGGTGCCCTGCGCCTGGGCTTTGTAGCCCACGCCCAGCAGCGTGAGCTTCTTTTCGAAGCCCTTGCTGACGCCGTTGACCATGTTGTTGACCAGCTGGCGCATGGTGCCCGACATGGCGTTGGCTTCGCGGGACTCGTTCACGGGAACGAAGGTTAGCGCGCCGTTGTTGCTTTCGATCTTGACCAGCGCGTTTTGCGCCAGTGCCAGAGCACCCAGGGCGCCCTTGACGTTGATCAGATCGTCTTTGACGGCGATCTCGACCCCGGCAGGGATGGAGACCGGCAGTTTTCCAATACGTGACATTAATTGCTCCTCAATGCCCGCATCAGGCGACGTAACACAGGACTTCGCCGCCGACACCGGTGGCGCGAGCCTTGCGATCGGTCATCACACCCTGGGGCGTGGTGACGATGGCCACACCCAGACCGTTCTGGACCTGGGGGATGGCGTTGCGACCGCGGTAAACACGCAGGCCGGGACGGCTCACACGCTCGATGCGCTCGATCACGGGACGGCCAGCGTAGTACTTCAAGGCGATTTCGAGTTCGCTCTTGCCGTCGTTGTTCTTGACCTGGAATCCGTCGATGTAGCCTTCGTCCTTCAGGACTTGGGCAATCGCGGCTTTGACCTTGGAGGCCGGCATCGACACGGTGGACTTCTCGACCATCTGCGCGTTGCGGATGCGGGTCAACATGTCGGCGATAGGATCACTCATGCTCATTTGTGGTTCTCCTAGGGCTTACCAGCTGGCTTTGGTGATGCCGGGGATTTCGCCGGCAAACGCCATTTCACGGACCTTGGCGCGAGCCAGGCCGAAGTGGGCGAAGGTGCCACGCGGACGCCCGGTGATCTCGCAGCGGTTGCGCTGGCGGGTCGGGTTCGAGTTGCGGGGCAGCTTTTGCAGACCCAGGCGGGCCGCATCACGCTCTTCGTCGGACTTCTTGACGTCGTTGGCGACGGCTTTGAATTCGTTGTATTTCTTGGCGAACTTGGCGGCGAGTTTCTCGCGCTTGAGTTCACGTTGCAGTAGTGCTTGTTTAGCCACGCGCCACCTCAGTTCTTGAACGGGAAACGGAAACCAGCCAGAAGAGCCTTGCACTCTTCGTCGTTCTTGGCGGTCGTCGTGATGCTGATGTTGAGACCGCGCAAGGCGTCAACCTTGTCGTACTCGATCTCAGGGAAGATGATCTGTTCCTTGACGCCGACGTTGTAGTTGCCGCGGCCGTCGAACGAGCGACCGGAGATACCACGGAAGTCGCGCACACGGGGCAGAGCCACGGTGACGAAACGGTCCAGAAATTCGTACATCTTGGCGCCGCGCAGGGTCACCATGCAGCCGATGGCCTGCTGTTCGCGGATCTTGAAACCGGCGATGGCCTTGCGGGCCTTGGTCACCACTGGCTTCTGACCGGCGATCTTGGTCAGGTCGCCCACGGCGTTGTCCATGACCTTCTTGTCGGCCACAGCTTCGCTCACACCCATATTCAGCGTGATCTTGGTGATGCGGGGCACCTCCATGATCGACTTGTAGCCGAACTTCTCCACCAGGCTGGGCGCGATGGTGTCGCGGAAAATGTCTTGTAAACGTGCCATGGTCATGCCGCCTTGATTTCTTCGCCGCTGGACTTGAAGACGCGCACTTTCTTGCCGTCAGCCAGGAGCTTGATGCCCACGCGATCTGCCTTGCCCGTGGCGCCATTGAAGATGGCGATGTTGGACTGGTGGATGGGCATGGTTTTTTCGATGATGCCGCCGGTCACGCCCTTCATGGGGTTCGGCTTGGCGTGCTTCTTGACGATGTTCACGCCCTCGACAACCAGCTTGCTGTCGTCGGCACGGAGCACGACCTTGCCGCGCTTGCCCTTGTCGCGTCCTGCGATCACGATGACTTCGTCACCACTGCGAATCTTGTTCATGATGATTCCTCAGAGAACCTCGGGCGCCAGCGACACGATCTTCATGAACTTTTCGGTGCGCAGCTCGCGCGTCACCGGTCCGAAGATGCGGGTGCCGATGGGCTCCAGCTTGGCGTTGAGCAACACTGCTGCGTTGCCGTCGAATTTGATGAGAGCGCCGTCTTGACGACGAATGCCCTTGGCGGTGCGAACCACCACAGCGTTGTAAACCTCGCCTTTTTTGACGCGGCCACGGGGCGCTGCTTCTTTGATGGTGACCTTGATGACGTCGCCCACGCTGGCGTAACGCCGCTTGGAGCCGCCGAGCACCTTGATGCACATCACGGACTTGGCACCCGTGTTGTCGGCAACATCGAGTCGAGATTGCGTTTGGATCATTTGATTTAAGTCCCAACTTGAATCCCCCCAGCCACCACGGCCGGGAGTGATCAGTCTTGGGCCCGTCGTCGAGAACCGGAGCGGCTTGATGCCAGCTCCAACCCTGTCCGAGTGGGCAGATTGCCTCGCTTTTTTAGAGCGAAGCCGCGCAGTATCACATGGTTTCAGCGCACTGTCAACGCCCTCGCCTGCAAAATTCGCTAAATCGCGGGGGGCGCGGGCAAATACAAGTCGCAGAGCGCTTGAAAGGCTTGCAATGCCGGGTCCGCGCCCAATTCCTGCCGCAGGATCTCGGCCACCGCGGGCGCGAGGCGGGCCGCCTGGGCTGCGTCCAGGAACAGAAGGCGAGAACGGCGGGCGAGCACGTCCTCCACCGTCCGGGCGTATTCAAAGCGCGCGGCATAGCGCACCATGGCTTCGGTCAGTCCGGCGCCCAGCACGTGGTTCTGCCCCGGGCATTCGTTCACCCGAGCGGCGTCGGATCCATAGAGGTGCAGCCCGGGCGGGGCGTACAGGGGCGTGGCGGGGCTGGCCACGGCGGCACCTTTGAGCACATGCGATGCGCTCTGGCCACCGGCCCGCCGGGGCAGGAGTTGGCCGGCGAAGCAGCGCTCCAGCACATCCTCGGCCATCGCACGGTAGGTGGTCCATTTGCCCCCGGTCACGGTGACCAGGCCGTTGGGATCGACCACGATGGTGTGCTCGCGCGAGAGCACCTTGGTGCCGCCTTCGGCCGCTTCGGGCGCCGCCACCAGGGGGCGCAGACCCACCCAGACACTCTTGATGTCTTCGCGGCGCACTGGCCGGCTGAGTGCCTGGCTGGCTTCACTGAGGATGAATTCGAGCTCTTCGGCAAAAGCGTCGGGCTCGCGCGCGAGGTCCTTGCGCGGGGTGTCGGTGGTACCCAGCACCAGTTTGCCCAGCCAGGGCACGGCGAACAGGACGCGGCCGTCGCGCGTCTTGGGCACCAGCAGCGCATGGCCGCCGGGCATGAAGTCGCGATCGACCACGACGTGCACACCCTGGCTCGGACTGACCATGCGCGAGGGTGTGCCCGGATGGGCGGGCGGCTGGGTGTGGTCGCGCAGGGCATCGACCCAGACACCGGTGGCGTTGACCACGCAGCGGGCCTGCAGTTGCAACGTGGCGCCGCCCAGTCGGTCCACCACGTCCAGCGAGGACAGCGGCGCTTCGCCGCCGGCGAGCTGGCGCACGGCCGTGACCTCGACGTAGTTCAACACCTGGGCGCCCGCGGCTTCGGCGCTGCGGGCCAACGCGAGCGCCAGGCGTGCGTCGTCGAACTGACCGTCCCAGTACTTGACGCCACCGCGAAGGCCTTCGGGATTCACCCCGGGCAAGGCCTGAAGGGTTTGCGCGCGGCTGAGGAACTCGGTGCGGCCCAGACCGGCGCTGCCGGCCAGCATGTCATACAGCTTGAGGCCGATGCCGTAAAAAGGGGTCTGCCACCACTGGTAGGACGGCATGACGAAGGGCAAGGGTTGCGCCAGGTGCGGCGCGATGCGCAGCACCGTGGCGCGCTCGGCCAGGGCCTCGCGCACCAGCGCCAGGTTGCCCTGCGCCAGATAGCGCACGCCGCCGTGCAGCAGCTTGGTGGAGCGGGACGAGGTGCCGCCCGCGAAGTCGTGCGACTCCAGCAGCACCACCGAGAAACCGCGCAGTGCCGCGTCGAGCGCCACCCCGAGTCCGGTGGCACCGCCACCGACGACGGCCAGGTCGTAAACGCCGTGGCGGGGCAGCGATTCAAGCAGTTCTGCGCGTTTCATGGGAAGGGAAGTGGCCCTGCGCACCGGTTGCGGCACGCAGGGCAGGTTGCGACGGATACCGATGGCTCAGATCAACGCGCCTTGCCGTTCTTCCATGCGTTGAGCAACTGGTCGTAGGCAATGGTTTCGCCCTTGGGCTTCTCGTTGGCGAGCTTTTTCCACGGCGCGGCCTTGTCGCTCAGGTACTTGGCGGGGTCGCCCTTGGGGTTGAGCTTGGGCGCGCACCGCTCCATGCCGGCGCGCTCCAGGCGACCCATGACCTGATCCATCTGCTCGGCCAGGTTGTCCATCGCCACCTGCGGCGTTTTCTCCCCCGTCACGGCCTGGGCCACGTTCTGCCACCAGAGCTGCGCCAGCTTGGGGTAGTCGGGCACGTTGGTGCCGGTGGGCGTCCACGCCACGCGGGCCGGGCTGCGGTAGAACTCGACCAGTCCGCCCAGCTTGGGCGCCAGATCGGTCATGGCCTTGCTCTGGATGTCGCTCTCACGAATGGGCGTGAGGCCGACGATGGTCTTCTTGAGCGAGGTGGTCTTGGCAGTCACGAACTGCGCGTAGAGCCAGGCGGCTGCCGTCTTGTTCTCGTCGTGGCCGTTGAAGAACGACCACGAACCCACGTCCTGGTAGCCGTTCTGCATGCCCTGCTTCCAGTAGGGGCCGTTCGGGCCGGGCGCCATGCGCCACTTGGGCGTGCCGTCGGCGTTGACCACCGGCAGGCCGGGCTTGGTCATGTCGGCGGTGAAGGCGGTGTACCAGAAGATCTGCTGCGCGATCTGGCCCTGGGCGGGCACCGGGCCGGCTTCGCCGAAGGTCATGCCGGTGGCTTCTTTCGGCGCGTACTTCTTCATCCAGTCGATGTACTTGGTGAGCGCGTACACGGCGGCCGGCGAGTTGGTGGCGCCTCCGCGCGAAACGCTGGCGCCCAGCGGCGTGCAGCCGTCGGCGCTGGCGCGAATGCCCCACTCGTCCACCGGCTTGCCGTTGGGAATGCCGATGTCGGCGGTGCCGGCCATCGAGAGCCAGGCGTCGGTGAAGCGCCAGCCCAGCGAGGGGTCCTTCTTGCCGTAGTCCATGTGGCCGTAGATCGGCTTGCCGTCGATGGTCTTGACGTCTTCGCTGAAGAAGGCGGCGATGTCCTCGTAGGCGCTCCAGTTCAGCGGCACGCCCAGGTCGTAGCCGTACTTGGCCTTGAACTTGTCTTTCAGGTCCTGGCGCGCGAACAGGTCGGCGCGGAACCAGTACAGGTTGGCGAACTGCTGGTCGGGCAGCTGGTAGAGCTTGCCATCGGGCGCGGTGGTGAAGCTGGTGCCGATGAAGTCCTTGATGTCCAGGCCCGGGTTGGTGTATTCCTTGCCCTTGCCGGCCATGTAGTCGGTCAAGTTCATCATCTTGCCGTAGCGGTAGTGCGTGCCGATCAGGTCGGAGTCGCTGATCCAGCCGTCGTAGATCGACTTGCCCGACTGCATGGAGGTCTGCAGCTTCTCGACCACGTCACCCTCTTGAATCAGGTCGTGCTTGACGGTGATGCCGGTGATCTCGGCGAACGCCTTGGCCAGCGTCTTGCTCTCGTACTCGTGCGTGGTGATGGTCTCGGACACCACCGAAATTTCCTTCACACCCTTGGCCTTGAGCTTGGCCGCGGCGTCGATGAACCACTTCATCTCGGCGGCCTGCTGGGCCTTGGAGAGGGTGGAGGGCTGGAACTCGCTGTCGATCCACTTTTTGGCGGCGGCCTCATCGGCCCAGGCCGGCAAGGAGCCCAGGGCGAGCAAGGCTGCCAGGGCCAGTGGGGGGTGTCGCAATCTCATGTTTGTCTCCTCGATCGGTGTGCTTCCCCGGTGTGTGACAGGTCTCGGCCCCGGGGAAGCAACGGGCCGAATACCGGAGACCATGAAACGCTCAACCCTTGCGCAGCGCCAGCACCAGCCAGGCCATGGACGCGACGAAAGAGATCCAGATGCTGGGCTCCTGCTCCAGCGACAGCCACTGCATGAGCCAGCCCGCCAGGCCGATGAAGGCGAGGTTGATGTAGGCCGCGCCCAGCAGGCCGATGAAGAGGCGGTCGCCGCGCGTGGTGACCATCGGCAGGAAGCCTTTGCGCTCGACCGTGGGCGACTTGATTTCCCACACGGTCATGCCGATCAGCATGAGCACGATGCAGGTGAAGAACACGGCCACGGGCGTGGTCCAGACCATCCAGGTGAACATAAAACCCCCAATCAGTTGGGGTCAGAGCACGCTGCGCGTGGTCTGACCCACACAGTTTCAGACACGCCCCATCGCAAAACCCTTGGCGATGTAATGCCGCACGAACCAGATGACGATCGCGCCCGGCACGATGGTGAGCACGCCCGCCGCAGCCAGCGTGGCCCAGTCCATGCCGCTGGCGCTCACGGTTCGCGTCATGGTGGCCACGATGGGTTTGGCGTTCACGCTGGTGAGCGTGCGCGCCAGCAGCAACTCGACCCAGCTGAACATGAAGCAGAAGAACGCCGCCACACCCACGCCGGCCTTGATCAGCGGCAGGAAGATGGTGAAGAAAAAGCGCGGGAAGCTGTAGCCGTCGATGTAGGCCGTCTCGTCGATCTCGCGCGGAATGCCGCTCATGAAGCCTTCCAGGATCCACACCGCCAGCGGCACGTTGAACAACAGGTGCGCCATGGCCACGGCGATGTGCGTGTCCATGAGGCCCATGGTTGTGTAGAGCTGGAAAAACGGCAACAGAAACACCGCGGGTGGTGTCATGCGGTTGGTGAGCAGCCAGAAAAACACGTGCTTGTCGCCCAGGAAGCGGTAGCGCGAGAACGCATAGGCCGCCGGCAGCGCCACGGTGAGCGAGATCACCGTGTTGATGCCCACGTAGATCAGGCTGTTGATGTAGCCCGAGTACCAGGACGGGTCGGTGAAGATGGTCTTGTAGTTGGCCCAGGTGAACGCGGCCGGCCAGAGCGTGAACGAGGACAGGATCTCCTCGTTGGTCTTGAAGCTCATGTTGACCATCCAGTAGATGGGCAGCAGCGCGAAGACCAGGTAGGCGATGAGGAACAGCGTCCTCTTCTTGAAACGTCTGTTATCCATGACCCTGCTCCTTCTCGGACGTGCCCAGGCTCTGCATCCAGTTGTAGAGCACGAAGCAGAACAGCAGGATGATGAGGAAGTAGATGAGGGAGAACGCCGCTGCCGGACCGAGGTCGAACTGGCCGACCGCCTTGGTGGTGAGGTACTGCGACAGGAAGGTGGTGGCGTTGCCGGGGCCACCGCCGGTGAGCACGAAGGGCTCGGTGTAGATCATGAAGCTGTCCATGAAGCGCAGCAGCACCGCGATCATGAGCACGCCGCGCATCTTGGGCAGCTGGATGTAGCGGAACACCGCCCACTTGCTCGCGCCGTCGATGCTGGCCGCCTGGTAGTAGGCATCGGGAATGCTGCGCAAACCGGCGAAGGCCAGCAGCGCCACCAGCGGCGTCCAGTGCCACACGTCCATGGCCAGCACCGTCCACCACGCGTGCGTGGAGTTGCCGGTGTAGCTGTACTCCATGCCGGCCTGCTGCAGGTAGTAGCCCAGCAGGCCGATGTCGGCGCGGCCGAAGATCTGCCAGATGGTGCCGACCACGTTCCACGGGATCAGCAACGACAAGGCCACCAGCACCAGCACCGCCGATGATTTCCAGCCCTGCGCCGGCATGGACAGCGCCAGCGCGATGCCCAAGGGAATTTCCACCAGCAGCACTGCGAGCGAAAACTGGATCTGTCGCCACAGCGCCAGGTGCAGTTCTTCGTCGCGCATCACGGCAGCAAACCATTCGGTGCCCACGAAGACGCGGCGGTCGGGGGACAAGACGTCCTGCACCGAGTAGTTCACCACGGTCATCAGCGGCAGGATGGCCGAGAAGGCCACACAGACGATGACGGGCAGCACGAGGAACCAGGCTTTCTGGTTCACGGGTTTGGTGGTTGTGCTCATGAAATGAGTGCCTCGTCCTTGTAGAAGCAGGTGTGCTCGCCCAGCACCCGCAAATGCACGGTGTCGCCCGCCACCGGGGCAGCGGCTTCGGGCGCGAGGCGGCATTTGAGCCGGTGTTCGCCCGCCTCGCAGGTCACCATCACGTAGGTGCCGATGTCCTGCACGCGCGTCACGGTCGCGGGCAGGGTGTTGGGCTCGCCGGCCTGGCCGAGCGCGAGGTATTCGGGGCGAATGCCGAGCTTGAGCGGCCCCTCGGGCAACACATGGCCGTCGGTGAGCGCCAGCGGCTGGCCCAGCACCACGAGGCCGCCGCGCACGCTGGCGGCGGGCAAAAAGTTCATGCCGGGGGAGCCGATGAAGTGACCCACGAAGGTGTGCGCGGGCCGCTCGAACAGCGCCTCGGCCGCGCCCACCTGCACCGCGCGTCCACGCGTCATCACCACCACCTCGTCGGCAAAGGTCAGCGCCTCCACCTGGTCGTGCGTCACGTAGATCAGCGTGAGCTTGAGCTCGTGGTGGATCTGTTTGAGCTTGCGCCGCAGCTGCCATTTCAGGTGCGGGTCGATCACGGTGAGCGGCTCGTCGAACAGCACCGCCGACACATCCGAGCGCACCAGCCCACGGCCCAGCGAGATCTTCTGCTTCTGGTCGGCGCTCAGGCCGGCCGCGCGCATGTCGAGCTGGTGGCTCATCTCCAGCATCTCGGCGATGCGGCCCACCTGCGCCTTGATTTCCGCCTCGGGCACCTTGCGGTTCTTCAGCGGAAACGCGAGGTTCTGCGCCACCGTCATGGTGTCGTAGATCACCGGGAACTGGAACACCTGCGCGATGTTGCGCTGCTGCGGGCTCTGGCGCGTCACATCCCGGCCGTCGAAGGTCACCGTGCCCTGCGAGGGCACCAGCAGGCCCGAGATGATGTTGAGCATGGTCGTCTTGCCGCAGCCCGAGGGGCCGAGCAGCGCGTAAGCGCCGCCGTCCTCGAAGGCCATCTTCAGCGGCAGCAAGGCGTAATCCTCATCCCTGGTCGGGTTCGGCTTGTAGGCGTGCGCCAGGTCGAGTTCGATGCGTGCCATCAGTGCGCCCTCCCCGGCCGTGCCGGGGCGCGCACCAGCGGGCCCTCGGCGTCAAAGACAAACAGGCTGTCGGGCTGCAGGTACAGCGTGATCGGGTCGCCCAGCGGGCACACGTGCACCCCGGTGAGCTGCGCCACCAGCTCGCCCACGCCGGTGTGCACGTGCACGAACGTGTCCGAGCCGGCGATTTCGGCCAGTTCCACGCGCCCGGGCAAGGCCACGTCGCCCGGCCGCTGCGTCACGCGCAGGCCGCCGGCGCGCAGACCCAGCGTGAGGCGCTTCGGTGCTTCGGCCGGCAAGGGCACAGGCCAGATGTCGCCACCCTGCACCCGCACGCCACCGGCCACCGATTCGGCGGCCATCAGGTTCATGGGCGGATCGCTGAAGGCGCGCGCCACGCGGATGCTCTGCGGATGGTGGAACACCTCGGCGGTGGGGCCGTACTGCAGCAGCTCGCCCGCGTCCATCACAGCGGTGTAGCCGCCCAGCAGCAGCGCCTCGCCCGGTTCGGTGGTGGCGTAGACCACGGTGGATTCGCCGGCGGCAAACAGCTGGGTGAGCTCCTCGCGCAGCTCTTCGCGCAGCTTGTAGTCCAGGTTCACCAGGGGTTCGTCGAACAGCATCAGCGGCGCCTGCTTGGCCAACGCGCGCGCCAGCGCCACGCGCTGCTGCTGCCCACCCGAGAGCTCGGCCGGCAGGCGGTCGAGGAACATGTCGATGTGCAGGCGGGCCGCGATGTCGCGCACCCGCTGGTCCACATCGCGATCACCCCGCAGCCGCATGGGCGAGGCGATGTTCTGCGCCACCGTCATCGAGGGGTAGTTCACAAACTGCTGGTAGACCATGGCCACGTTGCGCTGGCGCACCGACATGCGCGTCACGTCCACACCGTCCACCAGCACACGGCCGGTGGTGGCCACGTCCAGGCCGGCCATCACGCGCATCAGGCTGGTCTTGCCGGCTTGCGTGGCGCCCAGCAGCACCGTGACCGCGCCGGGGGCCAGGCTCAGGCTTTGGGGGTAGAGGTGGACGGCAGGCCCGACGGTCTTGCCCACGTGCTCCAGTGACAACTGCATTCGAATCCCATTGTGAAAAACCGCACACCCATGAACGGACGACGTTTCGTTTGCGGGATTTTAAGGTTCGTTTATGTTCGTTTCTATTCGGTACTTACCCTGATCAGCGCCAAAAAGAATTCCGTTATGTTCGGGTGGCCTCCGCTGAACCCGCCCTCCCAGATGAATCTCAACCCCCGACACACCCAGCTGCTGGACGAAGTGCGCGCGCACGGTCCGCAGACCATCGAGGCCCTGGCCGAGCGCTTCGGCGTCACCCTGCAGACGGTGCGCCGCGATGTGCAGCGCATGGCCGAAGCGGGTTTTCTCTCGCGCTTTCACGGTGGCGTGCGCCTGCCGGGTTCGACCACCGAGAACATCGCCTACCGCCAGCGCCAGGCCATGCAGGCCGACGCCAAGACGCGCATCGCCCGCGCCGTGGCGCGGCGCGTGCCGCACGGCTGCTCGCTGATCATGAACATCGGCACCACCATCGAGGCGGTGGCGCGCGAACTGCAGCACCACCGCGGCCTGCGGGTGATCACCAACAACCTGCACATCGCCTCGCTCATGAGCACCCACCCGGACTGCGAGGTGATCGTGGCCGGCGGCGTGGTGCGCGGCGCCGACCAGGGCATCGTGGGCGAAGCCACGGTGGACTTCATGCGCCAGTTCAAGGTCGACATCGGCCTGATCGGCATCAGCGGCATCGAAGCCGACGGCTCGCTGCGCGACTTCGACTACCGCGAGGTGAAGGTGGCGCGCGCCATCGTCGAACAATCGCGCGAGGTCTGGCTCGCGGCCGACCACAGCAAGTTCAACCGGCCTGCGATGGTTGAGCTCGCCCGGCTGGACGACATCGACGTGGTGTTCACCGACCAGCCGCCACCGCCGCCGTTTGGCGACCTCCTGATCCAGGGCAACGTGGAGTGCGTTCTCGCGGACTTCGCCACCCACCACGACACAGCCATCGCCTGACCCCTCCGGACCACCCCATGACCTACCTGCTCGCCCTGGACCAGGGCACCTCCAGCTCCCGCAGCATCGTGTTCGACCACGCAGGCCGCGTCGTGACCATGTCGCAGCGCGAATTTCGCCAGATCTACCCGCAGCCGGGCTGGGTCGAACACGACCCGCGCGACCTCTGGACCACCCAGCTGGAGACCGCGCGCGAGGCCCTGAAACAGGCCGGCCTGAGCGCCGGGAAGATCCATGCCGTGGGCATCACCAACCAGCGCGAGACCACCGTGGTGTGGAACCGCAAAACGGGCGAGCCGGTCTACAACGCCATCGTCTGGCAGGACCGCCGGGCAGAGGCCACCTGCGCCGAGCTGCGCGAACGGGGCGCGAGCGACACCGTGCTGCAGAAGACCGGCCTGCGCATCGACGCCTACTTCTCCGGCACCAAGCTCAAGTGGATCCTGGACAACGTGGCTGGTGCACGCGCGCAGGCCGAGCGCGGTGAACTCGCCTTCGGCACGGTCGACAGCTGGCTGATCTGGCAGCTCACCGGCGGCGCGCGGCATGTGACCGACGTGAGCAACGCCTCGCGCACCATGCTGTTCAACGTGCACACCCGCGAGTGGGACGACGAGCTGCTGGCCCTGCTCGACATCCCCAAGAGCCTGATGCCCGAGGCGCTGCCGTCGAGCGCGCACTTCGGGGAAATGAAGGCCGAGTGGCTGGGCGCGCCGCTGGAAATCGGCGGCGTGGCGGGCGATCAGCAGAGCGCCCTGTTCGGCCAGGCCTGCTTCACCGCCGGCATGGCCAAGAACACCTACGGCACGGGCTGCTTCATGCTCATGCACACCGGCGAGCGCTTCCAGGTCAGCCAGAACGGACTGATCACCACCGCTGCCGCACAACCGCCGGGAATCCAGCAATACGCGCTCGAAGGCAGTGTGTTCATCGGCGGCGCGGTGGTGCAGTGGCTGCGCGATGGCCTGAGCGCGATCGAGTCGAGCAGCCAGGTGCAGGCCTTGGCCGAAAGCGTGCCCGACGCGGATGGCGTGGTGCTGGTGCCCGCCTTCACCGGGCTGGGCGCGCCCTACTGGCAACCCGAAGCGCGGGGCAGCATCACCGGACTCACGCGCGGCACCACCATGGCGCACATCGCACGCGCGGCACTCGAGAGCATCGCCTTCCAGAGCGCCGCCCTGTTGGACGCCATGAGCCGCGACGCGGTGGCCGCCGGCGGCGTGCCGGTGAGCGAACTGCGGGTGGACGGCGGCGCCTGCGTGAACGACCTGCTGATGCAGATCCAGGCCGACCTGCTGGGGATCCCGGTGGTGCGGCCGGCGGTGATCGAAACCACCGCACTGGGTGCGGCGTACCTTGCGGGCCTGCACACCGGGCTGTTCGCCGGGCTGGACGAGCTCTCGAAGCAGTGGCGCGCCGAGCGCACCTTCCACCCCACGCTGTCGCGCGAACGGGCCGCTGAAAAAATGGCGCAGTGGGAACATGCCGTGAGGCAGACCGTGGCGCCCTGAATCCGCCGGTGGCGGCACGCGACAATGGGGCCATGAACACCCCCACCCACCCCACCATCACCTTCATCGGCGGCGGCAACATGGCCAGCGCCATCGTCGGCGGCCTGCTCCGCCAGGGCCATCCCGTCAGCGCCCTGCAGATCGTCGAACCCTGGGACGAACAGCGCACCAAGCTCGCGCAGCAGTTCCCCGGCGTGTCACTTCTCGCCGCCGCCAGCGCGGATCTGAACCCCTCAAGCCTCGTGGTCTGGGCCGTGAAGCCGCAGACCTTCAAGGACGCCGCCCTCGCCAGTCAGCCCTTCCTCGCCAACGCGCTTCACCTCAGCGTGGCCGCCGGCATCACCAGCGAGAGCATGGCCGGCTGGTTGCAGACGCAGCGCATCGTGCGCGCCATGCCCAACACACCGGCGCTGGTCGGCCTGGGCATGACCGGCCTGTTCGCCCGCGACGGCGCCAGTGCTGCCGACCGCGCGCTGGTCGAAGCCGTGGTGAAGACCACCGGCGAGCTGGTGTGGGTGAGCGCCGAACAACAACTGGACGCCGTGACCGCGCTCTCAGGCTCGGGCCCGGCCTACGTGTTCTATTTCCTGGAAGCCATGCGCGACGCCGGCGCCCGCATGGGCCTGCCGCCCGACGTGGCCTACCAGCTCGCCGTGGGCACCTTCATCGGCGCGTCGACCCTGGCACAACGCTCCGACGATCCGCCGCAGGTGCTGCGCGAACGCGTGACCTCCAAGGGTGGCACGACCTACGCGGCTTTGACGTCGATGGAATCGGCGGGTGTGAAAGCCAAGTTTGAAGAGGCGCTGTTCGCTGCGCAGAAACGGGCCGAGGAGCTGGGGCGGGAGTTCGGGAAGTAAGTCTCGCGCGGCTCTCGGACGCGGTGCGCTCTGCTCCGCAGCTGTCCTCCGAGCAAATCAAATGCCCGACAGCACCGCGTCCATGGCCGACACCAAGGCGCTGGCCTGCGCTGCCACGTTGTCAACCGGTCGGCGCAACTCTTTGGCGGGCAGGGGAGCGGCATAGTGCGCCAGCGCGTGCAGGCGCTTGCCTTTGACCATGATGACCGGACACAGTGTGGTCGGCACCTTGGTCCCTGAACTGAACACGGCGAGCGGCATGGTCAGCCGCGTGGCCAGGGCATCGAGCAGATCACTCTGGATCACGACCACGTAGGGAATGCCGTCGGCTGCGCTGCGGCTGGGATTGGCGTAGACGTCGTACTGCGGCATTGGCGGTTCACCAAGGGCGGAGATCTTCACCCGGAATGCCGAGCGCATCGAATCGGGCGTTCTGGGCTTCAATCCAGTCACCGAACTCGCATTCAAACGCCTTTTTGCGCGCAGCGCGTGTGCTCTTGCCGCTGCTGGCCTGCAGGGCCAGGTACTGCTCAGCCGAGAGGATCACGGTGTCGATGTGGCCGGCCTTCTCAACAAAAACCGGTTCGCGCTTGGCTTGTGCGCAGAGGCTGCCAAATCGATTTTTGGCTTCGGTGGCGGTGACTCGCATGGCGGGCTCCTTGGTGGTTTGGCCATTTTAGCCATTGCTGACCAACGAAGGCACAAGGCTGAAACGCCCGCCCATCTGTTCACGGCCGCAGCTCACTCAACCCAGGCCAAGCACCACGCCCACAAACACGGTGAACCCCAACCAGTGGTTGAGGCGGAACGCCTTGAAGCAGCCGTCGCGGCTGCGGTCCTTGATGAGCTGGAAGTGCCACGCCACCTGGGCCAGCGCCACCACCAGCATCGCGCCCCACACCCAGGGATTCACGACCGCCCAAAGCGCAGCCGTCCAGACCGCAAGGAACACGAGATAGAACGCGGTGACCGAAGGCACGTCGTACACACCCAGCGTGATCGCCGAGGTCTTCATGCCGATGCGCAGGTCGTCGTCGCGGTCGACCATGGCGTACTCGGTGTCGTAGGCCAGCACCCAGAAGAGGTTGCCCAGCAACAGCACCCAGGCCAGCGGCGGCACCTGCGACTGCACGGCCGCAAACGCCATGGGCACGCCGAAGCTGAAGGCCACGCCCAGCACGGCCTGCGGCATGGACACATATCGCTTGGCGTACGGATAGGCCAGCGTGATGGCCAGCGCGGCGAACGACATGAGCACCGTGAGCGTGTTGGTGGTGAGCACCAGCCCGAATGCCGCCAGCGCGAGCACCGCGCCCACGGCCAAGGCTTCGCGCGTGGAGACCTTGCCCGAGGTCACCGGGCGCTGCGCGGTGCGCTTGACGTGTTTGTCGAACTCGCGGTCCGCCACGTCGTTCACGCAGCAACCGGCGCTGCGCATGAGGATGGTGCCGAGCACGAACACGGCCAGCAGGTGCCAGCCGGGGAAACCGCCGGCGGCCACCCACAGCGCCGCCAACGAAGGCCACAGCAGCAGCAGCCAGCCGGCTGGGCGGCTCCAGCGGATCAGGTCAAGGTACAGCGACAGGCGCGAAGGCGCGTGGGACGTTGCAGCGACCATGGGCAGGCAGATCAGTCCTCAAGAATCGAACGCAGCATCCACGCGGTCTGCTCGTGCACCGTGAGGCGCTGCGTCAGCAGGTCGGCCGTGGGCTCGTCGCCCGCCTTGTCGACCACCGGAAACAGCTCACGCGCCGTGCGCGCCACCGCTTCGTGGCCCTGCACGAGGATGCGCACCATCTCCATGGCCTTGGGCGGCGTGGCGGGTGCGTCGGGCACCGAGCTGAGCTTGCCGAACTGGGCGTAGCTGCCAGGGGCGTCGTGGCCCAGCGAGCGGATGCGCTCGGCGACCGGATCCACGGCGGTCCAGAGCTCGGTGTACTGCGTCATGAACAGGGTGTGCAGCGAGGTGAACATCGGCCCGGTCACGTTCCAGTGGAAGTTGTGCGTGGTCAGGTACAGCGTGTAGGTGTCGGCCAGCAGCTTGGACAGGCCTTTGGCAATCGCCGCGCGGTCCTTCTCGTTGATGCCGATGTTGATGCTGGGCGCACTGACTTTGCTGGCGGTTTTGGCCATGGATAACTCCTTCGGGATGGTTGAAAAACAAAAAATCAAGAGAGGCGTTTGACGCCCGGAAGTTCGCAGGCGTAGATGGCGTTGCGCAGTTCGGCAATGGCCTCGTACCGCGTGAAGCTGCGCCGCCAGGCCAGCACGACGCGCCGCGTGGGCGCCTCGCCCTCGAACGGCAGGTAGCGCACGTACGACGAGTCGCCAAAGTCCTGCCCCGGCGAGGCGTGGCCGTCCAGCGCTGACGAAGGCACCGACAAACGCGGCACCAGCGTCACGCCCATGCCGGCGGCCACCATGTGTTTGATGGTCTCCAGCGACGAACCCTCGAAGCTCTTGCGGATGCCTTCGGCGTCGTTGGAGAAACGCGCGAACTCGGGGCAGACCTCCAGCACGTGGTCGCGAAAACAATGGCCCGTGCCCAGCAGCAGCATGGTCTCGCGCTTGAGCTCTTCGTTCGTGATGTGGCCTTGTTTGGCCAGCGGGTGCGTGTGCGGCACGGCGGCGAGAAAGGGCTCGTCGTAGAGCGCCGCAATCGCCAGGTTGGTGTCGGGAAACGGCTCGGCCAGGATGGCGCAGTCGATCTCGCCCAGGCGCAGTTGTTCGAGCAGCTTGACCGTGAAGTTCTCCTGCAGCATCAGCGGCATCTGCGGCGTGCGGTCGATCACGTGGCGCACCAGGTCGGGCAGCAGATACGGGCCGATGGTGTAGATCACGCCCAGCTTGAGTGGGCCGGCCAGCGGGTCCTTGCCGCGTTTGGCGATTTCCTTGATGGCCGCGGCCTGCTCCAGCACGGTCTGCGCCTGGCGCACGATTTCTTCGCCCAGCGGCGTCACGCTGATCTCGCTGGCGTTGCGCTCGAAGATCTTGAGCTCCAGCTCGTCTTCGAGTTTCTTGATGGCCACCGACAAGGTGGGCTGCGAAACGAAGCAGGCCTCGGCCGCCTTGCCGAAGTGCTTTTCCCGCGCCACGGCCACGATGTATTTGAGTTCGGTCAGCGTCATGAAGCTATTGTGCCCCCCTGCGCCGCTTCGCGTCTTCCCCCCTGGGGACCACGCCAGTGGCCCGGCAAAGCCGGTTCCACGGCGTGTGCTTGATGGAGGCTCGCGCTCCGGTCGACTTCACGCCTTGAGGAATTCCGCCTTGCCACCCAACCAGCGGGCGATGTGTTTTTCGGCCATCTGCGGGTACTCCGCCAGCATCACCGGCGCGGCCTCGCGCGCCCATTCGAGCAGGTGGGTGTCGGTGGCGAGGTCGGCAAAACGCAGCAGCGGCGCGCCCGACTGGCGCGCGCCCAGAAACTCGCCCGGGCCCCGGATTTCCAGGTCGCGCCGGGCGATCTCGAACCCGTCATTGGTTTCCGCCATGGCCTTCAGGCGCTCGCGCGCGGTCTCGCCCAGGCGACCACCGTCGGGCGGTGTGTAGAGCAGCACGCAGGCCGAGGCCGCTGCGCCGCGACCCACGCGACCACGCAGCTGGTGCAGCTGGCTCAGGCCAAAACGCTCGGCGTGCTCGATCACCATCAGCGAGGCGTTGGGCACGTCCACCCCCACCTCGATCACGGTGGTGGAGACCAGCACGCCCATCTGCCCACCAGTGAACAGCGACATCACCGCCTTCTTTTCGGCCACCGGCATGCGCGAGTGCAGCAGACCCACGAGCACGCCGGGCAATGATTCACTCAACTCGGCGTGCGTGGCGGTCGCGTTGGACAAGTCCAGCGCCTCGCTCTCCTCGATCAGCGGGCACACCCAGTACACCTGCCGCCCCTGCGCCAACTGGCCCCGGATGCGCTCGATCACCTCGGCGCGGCGGCTGTCGGCCACCACCTTGGTGACGATGGGCGTGCGCCCAGGCGGGAGTTCGTCGATGGTGGAGACGTCGAGGTCGGCGTAGTAGCTCATGGCGAGCGTTCGCGGAATCGGGGTCGCGGTCATCATGAGCAAATGGGGCTCCCCCTCGGTCATGCCCGATCCCATCTTGCTGCGCAGCGCCAGCCGCTGCGCCACGCCAAAGCGGTGCTGTTCATCAATGATCGCGAGCGCCAGGTTCTTGAACACCACCTGATCCTGAATGACGGCGTGTGTGCCCACCACCAGCGCCGCCTCGCCGCTGGCGATCAGCGCGAGCATTTCGCCGCGTTGCTTTTTTTTCTGGCTGCCGGTGAGCCAGGCCACGCGTTTGCCCAGCGGCGTGAGCAGCGGTTCCAGCCAGCCGATGAGCTTGGCGAAATGCTGCTCGGCGAGGATCTCGGTCGGCGCCATCAGCGCGCATTGCCAGCCTGCGTCGATGGCAATGGCGGCGGCCAGCGCGGCCACCACCGTCTTGCCCGAGCCCACGTCGCCCTGCAGCAACCGGTGCATCGGTAGCTGGCGCATGAGGTCGCGCGCGATCTCTTCACCCACGCGGCGCTGCGCCGTGGTGAGCGCAAACGGCAACACGCCGAGCAGCTGTTCGTGCAGGCCACCCGGCTGGACGCGCAGGGCCGGCGCGCTCAGGGCCGCGCGCTCCTGCCGCGCAGTGAACTGCGAGAGCTGCTGCGCCAGCAGTTCTTCGGCCTTCAGGCGCTGCCAAGCGGGGTGGCTGCGGTCTTCGAGTGCGTCCAGCGACACGTCGGCGCCCGGGTGGTGCAGAAACTGCAGCGCGTCGCGCAGCGTCCAGGTGCCGCGCACCACGGCGTTCAGGCCACCCAGCAGGGCCGGCGGCAGGTTTTCGCCCAGGTCGGCGCGCCGCAGCCCGCTGGCCACCACCTTGCGCAGATACGCCTGCGGCAGCTGCGCGCTGGTGGGGTACACCGGCGTGAGCGCGTCGGGCAATTCACCCCCCGCGGCATGAAACGCCGGATGCACCATGGTCCAGCCCAGGAAACCGCCGCGCAGTTCGCCGCGCACGCGCACCCGTTGCCCCACGGCCAGCGTCTTCTGATGCGCGGGGTAGAAGGTGAAGAAGCGCAGGGTGCAGGTGTCGGTGCCGTCGTCCAGCGTCACCAGCAGCTGGCGGCGCGGGCGCTGCGTGATCTCGCTGTTCGTCACCGTGCCTTCGATCTGCGCCAGTTGCCCGTCGCGGGCCTCACGCAGCGTGACGATGCGGGTTTCGTCCTCGTAGCGCAGCGGCAGGTGCAGCGCCAGATCGATGTCGCGCACGAGCCCGAGTTTGTGCAGGGCTTTCTGGGGGGCGGACAGCGCGGGCGCGGCTGCTTTGCCTTCGGCTTGGGCGGGCATGCGCGCATTGTGCCCGGCCACACACGGTCACCAATGCCCTCGCACGAGCGCGCCCCGTGGCCCTCGCCTAGCATGGTGCGTCACGTCAACTCCTCACCCCATGGACGCCTCACACTTTTACGAACCGTCGCAAGGCCACGGCCTGCCGCACGACCCGTTCAACGCCATCGTCGGGCCGCGCCCCATCGGCTGGGTCTCCACCCGCGCCAGCGACGGCGTGCTCAACCTGGCGCCCTACAGCTTCTTCAACGCCTTCAACTACGTGCCGCCCATCGTGGGCTTCTGCAGCATCGGGCACAAGGATTCGGTGCGCAACGTGGAGGCGACCGGCGAGTTCGTGTGGAACCTGGTGACCCGCCCACTGGCCGAACAGATGAACCAGACCTGCGCTCACGTGCCGCCCGAGGTGGACGAATTTGCGCTGGCCGGGCTCACGCCGGTGGCATCCCGTGTGGTGTCCGTCCCCCGGGTGCAAGAGAGCCCCGTGAGCTTCGAATGCCGGCTGTCGCAGATCGTGCGGCTGACATCGGCGGCCGGTGCGCCCATCGACAGCTGGCTGGTGCTGGGTGAGGTGGTGGGCGTGCACATTGCACAGCACCTGCTGAAGGCGGGTGTGTACGACACGGCGAACGCCGGGCACATCCTGCGCGGCGGCGGCCCGGCCGACTACTTCAGCATCGGCCCTGAACAGCTGTTCCAGATGCACCGCCCTCGGTGAATCCGAATCGCCCGCGCAGAACTGAGACAATCAAGGCCCTTGTTTCTTCACTTGGAACGGGCCTGTCCGGCCCTCAAGCTGCATGCCTTCATCTGCCTCCTCTGCGCGCACCCTCACGGTCGCCGACTTTGATTTCCGCCTCCCCCCCGAGCTGATCGCCCAACACCCCGCGCCCGAGCGCAGCGCTTCGCGCCTGCTCGACGGCACGGGCTCCGCGCCGGTAGACCGCATCTTTCGCGAACTGCCCGGCCTGTTGAAGGACGGTGACCTGCTGGTGTTCAACGACACCCAGGTGATGAAGGCCCGCCTCTTCGGCCAGAAGGCCAGCGGCGGCCAGCTCGAAATGCTGATCGAGCGCGTGCTGCTGCCCCTGGAGGCCAGCGACGGCACCGTCCACGAGGTGGTGGCCCACCTGCGCGTGAGCAAAAAACCGCAGCTCGGCGGCCGGCTGCACATGGCCGGAGGCCTGGGCCGTGGCGGGTTTGACGCCGTTTTCATCGGCCGCTGGCCCGACGAACAGGGTCAGCTGTTCCGCTTCCGCCTGCACGGCCCTGCCGGTGAAACGCCCTACGAGCTGATGGCGCGCCATGGCCATGTGCCGCTGCCGCCCTACATCACCCACACCGACGAAGCCGACGACGAACGCCGCTACCAGACCGTGTTCGCGCGCGTGCCTGGCGCCGTGGCGGCGCCCACGGCCGCGCTGCATTTCGACGAGACCGTGCTGGCCGCGCTCGACGCGCGCGGCGTGCGCCGCGCCAGCGTCACGCTGCACGTGGGCGCGGGCACCTTTGCGCCCATGAAGGCCGGGCGCATCGAAGACCACGTGATGCACCACGAGCGCTACGCGATTCCGCCGGCCACCCTGCAAGCGATCGCCGACTGCCGCGCGCGCGGCGGGCGTGTGGTGGCGGTGGGCACCACCACCGTGCGCACGCTGGAGAGCTGGGCACGCTCGGGTGAGACCGAGGGCGACACCAACATCTTCATCACGCCAGGTTTCGGGTTCCAGGTGGTCGACCTGATGGTCACCAACTTCCACCTGCCCCAGTCCACGCTGATGATGCTGGTCAGCGCCTTCGCCGGTTTCGATCACATTCGCGCGCTGTATGCCCACGCCATCGAACACCGCTACCGCTTCTTCAGCTATGGCGACGCCATGCTGCTTTCAAGGAACCCCGATGCTGCAGTTTGAAGTCCTCAAGACCGACCCCACCAGCCACGCGCGCCGCGCGCAGCTCACGCTCAACCACGGCGTGGTGCAGACGCCCATCTTCATGCCGGTGGGCACCTACGGCACCGTCAAGGGCGTGATGCCGCAGAGCCTGCACGACATGGGCGCACAGATCATCCTGGGCAACACCTTTCACCTCTGGATGCGCCCGGGCCGCGAGGTGATGAACAGTTTCGGCGGCCTGCACGGCTTCGAGCAGTGGCACAAGCCCATCCTCACCGACTCGG
>ENA-UOXO01000079-UOXO01000079.1-mixed-culture-metagenome-genome-assembly--contig:-NODE-79-length-68391-cov-7.965728_pt1 | contig 68391 bp, 62 predicted proteins | sample MGYA00238162_ERZ761640 | MGnify/ENA primary metagenome ERZ761640 (study PRJEB28914, sample SAMN08778297) | mixed culture metagenome | isolation source: Freshwater growth medium | place: USA...
GCAGACCGCCCGAGACAGCAGATGCACACGGCGCGCTGATTCGTGCAGAGGGCCCCTAGCGCTTGATGAATAAGCGCGAACAGCTATAAATTATGTAGCAATTGACCTTAGGGCGCAGCTCTCAAAACCGGCGAGGCCCACGCCAGTGCCACCGTGGAGCTGGCTCTGCCAGGCCAGGGGTGGCGTCCCCCTCAGGGGGAAGGCGCGCAGCGCCTCACGGGGAGTCAATGGTGCGTGTCGTGCCGCGCAATGTCCAGCAGGTGGTTCACTTCGTCGCGGTGGTTGATGCAGTTGCGCTGGTGCCAGCGGCGGATGATCCACATCACGCCCGCCACCACCAGGCCAAACGCCGTGATGGCGCCAAACACCGACAGGCCGAGCTTGAGCGACAGGCTGTAGAACGCGCCCAGGCCCAGGATGCAGGCCTGCTCGTTGAAGTTCTGCACGGCAATCGAGCGGCCGGCGCCCATCAGGTTGTGGCCGCGGTGCTGCAGCAGCGCATTCATGGGCACCACCAGGTAGCCGCCCAGGCCGCCCAGGATGATGAGGAAGGGGATGGCGATCCAGATGTTGCTGATGAACACCATCAGGATCAGCAGCAGCCCCATGGCAATGCCCAGCGGAATCACCTTGGTGGCCATGTCCAGCCGCATGCGCATGGAGGCCACCACCGCGCCCACAGCGGTGCCGATGGCCACCACGCCGGTCAGGGCCGAGGCCTGCGTCGTGTTGTAGCCCAGCGCCACGGCGGCCCAGGCCAGCACGATGAACTTGAGGTTACCGCCCGCGCCCCAGAACAGGGTGGTGGTGGCCAGCGAAATCTGGCCGAGCTTGTCGCGCCACAGGCGGCTGTTGCACGACCAGAAGTCGGGCAGCAGGTTCAGGGCGTTGGCCACCACGCTGCGGCTGGGGTCGGCGCGCAGGGGGCGCATTTCCACGCCGGTGTGCGGGATGCGGGTGTTGAACCAGGCGGCCAGGGCATACACGGCAATCAGTGCGGCAATGGCCGACTCGGCGGGTGTGTCCACGCCGGTGTCGATCATCGGGATGTCGATGCCCAGCAGCATGGCAGACATGTGCCGCCCCACCAGCTGGCCCCCCAGCAGCACGCCCAGAATGATCGAGGCAATGGTGAGCCCTTCGATCCAGCCATTGGCCTTGACGAGCTGCGATGCAGGCAGCAGCTCGGTCAGGATGCCGTACTTGGCAGGCGAGTAGGCGGCGGCGCCGAGGCCCACCACCGCGTAGGCGATGAGCGGGTGCGATCCAAACAGCATCATCAGGCAGCCCACCACCTTGATGGCATTGCTGACGAACATCACCTTGCCCTTGGGCAGCGCGTCGGCAAAGGCGCCGACAAACGGGGCCAGCACGACATAAAACAGCGCGAACATCGGCACCAGAGCAGCGCGTTGCCATTCGGGCGCGCCCCCGGTGCGCAGGAGTTCAACGGCAGCGACGAAGAGTGCGTTGTCGGCCAGCGAGCTGAAAAACTGCGCCGACATGATGGTGTAAAAACCGCGCTTCATCGAATGGCTGGAGGCTGCATCAGCGGGGCTGATGCGCTGTTAAAAGTGGGACGCTGGCTGGTGACAGACGGTTATATCACGCGGATAAACGGCCGCAGTGCCAGAATCCTCCGCGTATTCCCCGGTAGATTCTTCCGGTCCTTCACGCCCTTTCACGCTGCCCCGCCATGCCCCGCCCCATTGCCGCCACCATCCACACCGCCGCCTTGCATCACAACCTGCAGCGGGTGCGCCAGTCGGTGCCCGACGCCAAGGTGTGGGCGGTGGTCAAGGCCAATGCCTACGGCCACGGCATCGAGCGCGTGTTTGAAGGCCTGCGCGGTGCCGACGGCTTTGCGCTGCTGGACCTGGCCGAGGCCGAGCGCGTGCGCCACCTGGGCTGGCGCGGCCCCATCCTGCTGCTGGAGGGCGTGTTCGAGCCGCGCGACCTGGAGCTGTGCTCGCGCCTGGGCCTGTGGCACGCCGTGCACTGCGACGAGCAGATCGACATGCTGGCCGCGCACAAGACGCAGGTGCCGCACCGCGTGTTTCTCAAGATGAACTCGGGCATGAACCGCCTGGGGTTCACGCCTGCCCGCTACCGCGCGGCCTGGGCGCGGCTGGGTGCACTGCCGCAGGTCGACGAGATCTCGGTCATGACGCATTTCAGCGACGCCGACAGCCCGCGCGGCATTGGCCACCAGATCGAGGCCTTCAACGCCGCCACGCAGGACCTGCCGGGCGAGCGCAGCGTGTCCAACAGCGCGGCCACCCTGCGCCACCACACCGATGCGCGCCTGCGCTCGGACTGGGTGCGCGCGGGCATCGTGCTGTACGGCAGCGCACCCGACTTTCCTGAAAACAGCCCCGCGCACTGGCAGGTGCAGCCCACCATGACGCTCTCGACCCGCCTGCTGGCGGTGCAGCATCTGCAACCCGGCGACACGGTGGGTTACGGCTCGCGCTTTCGTGCCACCGAGCCGCTGACCATCGGCATCGCCGCCTGCGGCTATGCCGACGGCTACCCGCGCCACTGCGACACCGGCACCCCCGTGCTGGTGGGCGGAGTGCGCACGCAGCTGGTGGGCCGGGTGAGCATGGACATGGTCACGGTGGACCTCACGCCCGTGCTGGCTGCGGGCGTGGCGGCGGGTTTCGGCACCGAGGTCACGCTGTGGGGCAGGGCCTCGACCGGGGCTATCTTGCCCATCGATGACGTGGCCCAGGCCGCTGGCACCGTGGGTTACGAGCTGATGTGCGCGCTGGCGCAGCGCGTGCCGGTGGTGGTGGAAGGCGCTGCCTGAGCCCCGTCGCATCGATGGCCGACCTGCGCACCAAAGCGATGGTCGCGGCCCATATCGTCCACTGACCCTTGCAAGACCCTCACCATGGCCACACAGCAACGCCCGTCCAGCACACCTGCCGCCGCCCGCGGCAAGCCTTCCAGCTGGCGCGCCGTGCGCATGCCGCAGCTGCACCCGCACGATGTGGCGCAGACCCTGCAGCAGCGGCACAGCCTGCGCTGGCACGGGCTGCTGATCGGCAGCTTCACGCTGTTGATGATGTGGCTGACCTCGCATGTGCAGATGCGGATGGGGGTGGAGTCGCTGGCGCTGCGTTACCTGGTCACGCTGTCGGTGGGCTATGTGGCCTATCTGCTGGTGGTGCGGACCTGGGCTGCGCGGCTGGTGCGCGATGAGGACAGCGGCGGTCTGGAAGGCGGCTCAGATGCTGCCGAGCTTGCCGCCGACGTGGCCGACATGGCGTGGTCGCGCGGTGGTGGAAACACCGGCACCGTGCCCGTGCGCGTACCGCGCCTGCCCGAGGTGCAGCCCGGCATCGACGCCGGCAGCAGCAGCGGCGTGCTGGACGGCCTGGGCGACATGGCCAGCGGCGCGGCAGATGCCATTGGCGGCGCGGACGACGGTGCGGTGATCGTGGTGCCCATCGTCGCCATCTTCCTCATCGGCTCGGCCCTGATACTCGGCGCGGGCTCGCTGGCCATGCTGTTCTTTGGCTGGGATGTGCTGCTGGCCGTGGCGGTGGAAGTGGCGTTTTCGGTGGTGGCCGCCCGCGCTGCTGTGGGCGTGGAGCGCGAGGGCTGGCTCTCGGCCGCCGTGCGCCTGACCTGGAAGCCCCTGCTGGGCGCGCTGCTGTGCGCCGTGGTGCTGGGCGCCACCATCGACCATTTCCTGCCCGGCGTGCAATCGCTGCCCGAGGCGGTGCGGGCCATTCAGGGGCGCTGAGGGGCGCCGAGCGGGCGCTGGGCTGCTGGGCTGCTGGGCTGCTATTGGGCCGCGTTCACGAGTCCTTGGGCAGTCAGCCAGTTTGCTATTAAATAAATAGCATTGAGTGCATATGAAACAAGCGCTAGAGCCTTGTTTGGCTTCAAAAATTCCGTGGGGACGTGTTTTCAGCCCTTCACGGCCGTGCCCAGCAGCACGCTGGCCGCTGCCTCGCGCACGGCTTCGGTCATGTGGTTCAGTGTCCGCACGTTCAGGCGCCAGTACTGCCAGTACAGCGCCACGTCCACCGGCTTGCCCGGGATCAGCTCCACCAGCTCGCCCGCCTTGCGCGCATCCACCACCATGGGGTCGGGGATCATGCCCCAGCCCAGGCCTGCGCGCGTGGTGGTGACAAACGCATGCGCCTCGGGCAGCCAGTGCACGGGCGGGGCGATGGCGCGGCGCGTCACGCGGCGCACAAAGCGCTCCTGCAATGCGTCCTTGCGGTTGAAGACCAGCATGGGCGCCTGCGCCAGCGTGGCAGCTGTCACGCCGGCGGCAAAGTGGCGCTGCATGAAGGCGGGGCTGGCCAGGGCCCGGTAGCGCAGCACGCCCAGCGGCAGCACCTTGCAGCCCTGCACAGGCTGCGGGTCGGCCGTCACGGCGGCCATCACGCGGCCCTCGCGCAGCAGGTTGGCCGAGTGGTCCTGGTCCTCCACATGGATGTCGAAGGTGATGTTCTGGCCCTCGGCGGCCCGCGCCATGGCCAGCGGCAGCCAGGTGGCCAGCGAATCGGCATTCACCCCCACGGCCAGCCGCGTGCTGGTGTGCTGCCCGCCGCCGATGGCATCGAGCGCATCGGCCTCGCTCAGCGCCACCTCGCGCGCATGGCGGTACAGGGCCTGGCCTGCCTCGGTGGGTGTGCAGGGCGCGGCGCGGCGCACCAGCACCTGGCCCACGCGCTCTTCCAGCAGCTTGATGCGCTGCGACACCGCCGAGCGGGTGACGTGCAGCACCGCCGCGGCGCGCTCGAAGCTGCCTTCGTCCACCACGGCGGCAAAGGCGCTGAGCTGGGCTGAATCAAGGGCCATGGAGCGAAGCCGGTAGGGTTAGAGATTTTGACGGAACGTTAAAAAGTATAGCTGGCGTGAAGGCAGGGCCATCTGCAGAATCGCGGCCCATGACCACCACTGCCCTCGTTCACGGATTCACATCGACCGCGCTGCTCATCATGGCGATTGGCGCGCAAAACGCCTTTGTGCTGCGCCAGGGCTTGCGGCGCGAGCATGTGCTGCCGGTGGTGATGGTGTGCGCGCTGTCTGACGCCGTGCTGCTGCAGGCGGGCGTGTGGGGCATGGGCGGCGTGCTGGCCGCGCGGCCCGAGTGGGCGCAGTTCATGCGCTGGGCGGGGGCGGTATTCCTGGCGGGCTACGCGCTGCAGGCCGGGGCCCGCGCGCTGCGCCCGGCCCATCTGCTGGTCTCTGCGGGCGGCCCGGGTGCCAGCCTGCGCACCACGCTGCTCACCGTGACGGCGCTCACCTGGCTGAACCCGCATGTGTACCTGGACACCGTGGTGCTGCTGGGCACCATGGCGAGCCCGTACCCGGTGTGGGGGCGGTCTGCGTTTGCGGTGGGCGGTGCGCTGGCCAGTGCGGCGTGGTTCACGGCTTTGGGCTTTGGCGCGCGCTGGCTGGCGCCGGTGTTTGCATCGCCCCGCGCATGGCGGGTGCTCGATGGCGTGACGGCCGCCACCATGATGGTGCTGGCAGCGGTGATGGCTCTAAGCTAACAATGATTTGTTCGTTACACGGGTAAAGGATTTCGGCCATAGTGCAGGGCTGGTTTGATCCATCCCTCCGGAGCCCTTTCATGCAATTCAAGACCCTTGTGCTGGCCGCTGCCCTGGCTGCCACGCTCCCCCTGGCCGTGCAGGCCAACACCTTCCGCTGGTCCCGCTCGGTAGACATCTCGTCGTGGGACATCCACACCCAGAACGTGGGCGTGAACAACACCATGCACGGCGCGGTGTACGACACGCTGGTCGAATACAACAGCAAGACCTTCAAGCCCGAGCCCTCGCTGGCCACCGAGTGGAAACTCGTCAAGCCCACGCAGCTGCGCCTGACCCTGCGCAAGGGCGTGAAGTTCAGCGACGGCAGCGAGTTCACGGCCGACGACGCCAAGTTCTCGCTGGAGCGCGCCAAGGCCAAGAGCTCGAACTTTGCCGTGTACACGCAGGGCATCGACCGCGTGGAAAAGATCGACGCCTACACCATCGACATCCACTCCGAGCTGCCCAACCCGGTGCTGGTGAACCAGCTGACCGAGCTGCGCATCATGAGTAAGGCCTGGGCCGAGAAGAACAAATCGGTGGAGCCCAAGGACATCAAGAACAAGGACGAAACCTATGCCCACCGCAACGCGCTGGGCACGGGCCCCTACCAGCTCAAGCAGTGGACGCCCGACCAGCGCGTGGTGCTGGAGCCCAACCCCAACTGGTGGGGCAAGGGCAAGTACCCCACCAATCTGACCGAGATCGTCTACACCCCCATCAAGGCCGACGCCACACGCACGGCCGCGCTGCTGTCGGGTGAGGTGGACTTCGTGATCGACCCCAGCCTGCAGGACCTGGCGCGCATTAAGCAGACGCCCAACCTGAAGGTGCTGGAAGGGCCCGAGTACCGCACCATCTTTCTGGGCATGGACCAGTTCCGCGAGGAGCTGCCCGGCTCGGACGTGAAGGGCAAGAACCCGCTCAAGGACCAGCGCGTGCGCAAGGCGCTGTACCAGGCGATCGACATCCAGTCCATCCAGCGCGTGGTGATGCGCGGGCTGGCCCAGCCCACCGGCGCGCTGATCGCCAACCAGGTCAACGGCTGGACCAAGAAGGCCGACGTGCGCTACCCGTTCGACCCCAAGGCCGCGCAAAAGCTGCTGGCCGACGCGGGCTATCCCAACGGTTTCGAAGTGGACTTTGCCTGCAGCGCAGGCCGTTACATCAACGACGAGCAGCTGTGCCAGGCCATCACCTCGCAGTGGGCCAAGGTGGGCGTGAAAGCCAAGCTGCGCTCGCTGCCGTTTGCCACGTACTTCCCGATGATCCAGCGCAACGAGGCCAGCATCTACCTGCTGGGCTGGGGCGTGCCCACGTTCGATGCGTTCTACAGCCTGCAGTCGCTGGTGCGCTCGCCGGGCGCGGGGGGCGACGGCAACTTCAACCTGGGCCGTTTCTCCGACCCGCAGATGGACGCGCTGATCGAACGCGTGAAAAAGGAAACCGATACCGCCACCCGCAACAACCTGATCGAGCAGGCGCTGATCAAGGAGCATGAGCTGGTGACGCACATCCCGCTGTACAACCAGGTGATTCCGTGGGCTGCGACGAAGAAGGTCGATGTGATTCACCGCGCGGACAACCGCATTGACTGGCGGTATCTGAGAGTGACAACCCCCTGAGTCGCTTCGCGCCTCGGTGCCACCGCCAGAGGCGGCGGCTCTTCGGGCACGTCCAAGCCTGCGCAGGCAGGCTTGGAGCCACGGCCCTCAGCCCCTTTCTCGAATTGCTGCGCAATTTTGGAAGGTGGACGCCGCCAGCGCACGCAAGTGCAGCGCTGCCTACGCAGCCAGGCGGCCCTTGCGCGGCGGCCCTCGTCTCGGCCGCGCCAGTTTCAAACGCTGCGCATCCAGGCGGCGATGCGGCAATGACCCCGCAACAAATCAGGCCAGCGCGCGCTGCACCGCTGGCCGCTCCCGCACCCGCTGCGCGTGCGCACACACCTTCGGGAACCGGGCAATGTCCACGCCATCGCCCTCCAGCCAGGTGCCGATGGTGAACAGGTAGCCATCGGCCACGGTGTACTGCCCGCCCATCACCCACGGGCCCTGATCCGCGCGGGCAAAGTAGTGGTGTTCGATGAAATCAAAGCAGTCGGTCATGTTCTGCGGCACCTTGCGCTGGATGGCCGCGATGGCGTCGGGCTCGTCGGCCCAGCGGCTGGCGCGGGGCCGGTGCGCGTGGGCCACATGCACGGTGGACGCGAGGTAGCTGTGCAACTCCTGCATGCGTGCCAGGCCGTAAGCGTCGGCCGGCGCCAGCTGTGCCTGCGGAAAGCTCTGCGCCACGTAGGCCAGCAGTGCCGGGGTCTCGGTGAGGATGCCTTGGCTTGTGACGAGCGCCGGCACCCGCCCCTTGGGGTTCACGGCCAGGTACTCGGGCGTGCGCTGCTGGCCTGCGGCAAAGTCCACGCGCACCAGCTCGTGGTCGGCACCGGCCTCGTGCAGCGCAATGCGAACGGCCAGCGCACAGGTGCCGGGGGTGTAGTACAGCGTGAGTTTGTCCATGGTATTGCTATAAAAATAGTAGCTATATGGGTTTATGGGACAAGCGCTAGAGGCTTAAAAGGCCTGAAAAAGGTCAATACAGGCCCCGCGTGCGGGCCATCAGCCGCACCAGGCCCAGCAGCGCGTCGGTGTGCGGCGTGGGCGTGCCGGTGATCTGCCCCAGCTCGCGCACCGCACCCACCAAGGCGTCGATCTCCAGTGGCTTGCCCGCCTCCACGTCCTGCAGCATGGAGGTCTTGAACGCGCCCAGCTTGCGGGTGACGGCATGGCGGTCTTCGGGCTGCTGGTCGATGGGCAGGCCGAGCTTTTCGCCGATGGCCTTGGCCTCCAGCATCACGGCGCTCACGAAGCCGCGCACCAGGTCGTCGTCCAGGATGCGGTCGGTGGTGGCGCCGGTCAGCGCGCTGATGGGGTTGACCGTGAGGTTGCCCCAGAGCTTGAACCAGATGTCCTTCTGGATGGTGGCGGTCACTTCCACATCGATGCCGCCGCGCTGCAGCGTGTCGGCCACCTGCTGCAACCGCGCGCTGCGGCTGCCGCCGGGCTCGCCCACGATGAGCCGGTTGCCAAAGTGCTGGCGCACCACCCCCGGGGCTTCTACCGAGCAACTGGTGTGCACCACGCTGCCCAGCACTTGACGGCCGGGAATGGCGCGCGCGATCTCGCCACCGGCATCCACCGATGGCAGCGCCTGGCCGCTCGCCGGCCCGCCAAAGCCGTCCAGAAACCACCACGGCACCCCGTTCATGGCCGTCAGCACGATGGTGTCGGGCCCGATCAGCGGGCCCATGGCGCGCGCCACGTCGGGCAGGCCGGGGGCCTTGACGGCCAGCACCACCAGGTCCTGCACGCCCAGGTCGGCCGGGTGGGCCTGTGCATTCACCGGCGTGTGGGCCAGCGTGCCGTCGGCCCGGCGCAGGCGCAGCCCGTCGGCCTGCAGCGCGGCCAGCGTGGCGCCACGGGCCACCACGCCCAGTTCGCAACCGGCCTGCCCCAGTGCCATGCCCAGCCAGCCGCCAATGGCGCCAGCGCCGTAGATACATGCTTTCATCGTCATCGGGCCTTTTTCAATTCAGGAAATGTGCGCGGACATGCCATCAGTAGCCGGGCGTGTGCGCGGCGGCAGGCGAGGCACCCGGAGGGCGAAACCGTGCCAGCAGATCCTGCGCAGCGCTGGCCAGCAGCATGGTGTCTACCCCCACCGCGACGAACAAGGCACCCGCTGCCAGCCACTGCCGCGCCTGCGATTCGGTGGTGGCCAGAATGCCCGGGGCCTTGCCTGCAGCCAGGATGCGACGGATGCCATCGTGGATGGCCGCCTGCACGTCGGGGTGCCCGGCGTTGCCGGGGTGGCCCATCGATGCGGACAGGTCGGCCGGGCCGATGAACACGCCATCCACACCGGGCGTGGCTGCAATCGCATCGAGGTTGGCCATGGCCTCCACCGTCTCGGCCTGCACCAGCAGGCAGATCTGCTGGTTGGCCTCGTGCACATATTGCGGATAAGCCTGCCAGCGCGACGAGCGGGCCAGCGCGCTGCCCATGCCGCGCACGCCCTCGGGGGCGTAGCGCGTGGCGCGCACCAGCTGCTGCGCCTGCTCTGGCGTATCGACCATGGGGACCAGCAGGGTCTGCACGCCCAGGTCCAGGTACTGCTTGATGAGGGCGGTGTCACCCACCGGCACACGCGCAATGGGGTGGGACGCCTTTGCGCCGGGCGGCAGGGCGCTGGTCGCACTCGCCGCACTGGCCGCACTGGCTATAGCCTGCAGCTGGTGCAGGATGGAACGCAGGTCGTTGGGTGCATGTTCGCCGTCGACCAGCAGCCAGTCGTAGCCGGTGCCTGCCAGGATCTCGGCGCTGTAGGCGTCGGCCAGGCCCAGCCACAGGCCAATCTGCGCCTGGCGCTGGGCCATGGCCTGTTTGAAAAGGTTGGTGGGGGTCTGCAATCGGAACTCCTGCGGCGGTGCGAAGCCTGCCATCGTACGGGCTGTTGCCGTGGCGTGCGGGGCGGGTCGCTATAGTCGGTTGCCCCTGCTTTTGCGTCCGCCCCTCCACACCACCATGGCCAAAGAAAAAACCACGTTCACCTGCACCGAGTGCGGCGGCACCAGCCCGCGCTGGCTGGGCAAGTGCCCGTCCTGCGGCGCCTGGAACACGCTGATCGAGCAGGTGGCCGAGGCCGCGCCGGGCAAGAACCGGCTGAGCGCGCCGCAGGGCTACGCGGGCCTGGCCAATGTGCAGCCGGTGCTGCCGCTGGCCGCCATCGAAGCGCAGGACGTGGCGCGCACGCCCAGCGGCATCGACGAGCTGGACCGCGTGCTGGGCGGCGGCATTGTGGAGGGCGGCGTAGTGCTCATCGGCGGCGACCCGGGCATTGGCAAATCAACCCTGCTGCTGCAGGCCATGGACGCGCTGCAGCGCGCCGGGCTGCCCACGCTGTATGTGACGGGCGAGGAGAGCGGCGCGCAGGTAGCGTTGCGCTCGCGCCGCCTGGGCATTGACGGCAGCCAGGTGCAGCTGCTGGCCGAGATCCAGCTGGAGAAGATCCTGGCCACGGTGGAGGTCACGCAGCCTGCGGTGGTCGTCATCGACTCCATCCAGACCACGTATTCGGACCAGCTCACCAGCGCGCCGGGCTCGGTCGCGCAAGTGCGTGAATGCGCGGCGCACCTCACGCGCATGGCCAAGGGCACGGGCATCGCCGTGATTCTGGTCGGCCACGTCACCAAGGAGGGCGCGCTGGCGGGCCCCCGCGTGCTGGAGCACATGGTGGACACGGTGCTGTACTTTGAAGGCGACACGCACAGCCAGTTTCGCCTGGTGCGCGCCATCAAGAACCGCTTTGGTGCCGTGAACGAGATCGGCGTGTTCGCCATGACCGAGAAGGGCCTCAAGGGCGTGAGCAACCCCAGCGCCATCTTCCTCTCGCAGCACAGCGAGCCTGTACCGGGCAGTTGCGTGATGGTGACGCTGGAGGGCACGCGCCCGCTGCTGGTGGAGATTCAGGCCCTGGTCGACACCGGCGGCCCCAGCCCGCGGCGCCTGAGCGTGGGCCTGGACAAGGACCGCCTGGCCATGCTGCTGGCCGTGTTGCACCGCCACGCAGGCGTGGCCTGCATGGACCAGGATGTGTTTGTGAACGCGGTGGGCGGCGTGCGCATCAGTGAGCCGGCGGCCGACCTGGCGGTGATGCTGGCCATTACGTCCAGCCTGCGCGGCAAGGCGCTGCCCCGCGGCTTTCTGGCCTTTGGCGAGGTGGGGCTGGCGGGCGAGGTGCGCCCTGCGCCGCGCGGGCAGGAGCGGCTGAAGGAAGCTGCCAAGCTGGGCTTTTCCGTGGCCGTGGTGCCCAAGGCCAATGCGCCCAAGAAGCCCATCGAGGGCCTGACCATCCACGCGGTCGAGCGCGTGGATGAGGCCATGGACGTGGTGCGGGGCATGTAAGCCGGCCTGTTCCCCTGGTTCCCGCACGCGCCGGTAAGCAATCCCCACAGCCGTGGCGGGGGCCGGGCGTAAGACAATGTGCGGATGAATCTGCGCAAAATTCTCGTGCCCGTGGGGGTCGTCGGTCTGGTCGTTTTCGGCTTTTTCGCCTATGGCTGGCCCGGCGTGGCCGCGGTGAGCGGTGGTCTGGTCATGTGGGCGCTGCTGCACTTCACACGGCTGGTGAACGTGATGAAGAAGGCGGCCAAGCGTCCCATTGGCTATGTGGGCAGCGCCGTCATGCTCAATGCCCGGCTGACCGAAGGCGTCAACCTGATGCATGTGGTGGCCATGACGCAGGCGCTGGGCGAGCCGATGTCTGCCGACGGGGCCGACCCCGAGGTGTACCGCTGGACGGACGGCACCCGCTCGCACGTCACCTGCGAGTTCCGCAGCGGCAAGCTGGCGAAGTGGACGCTGGTCCGGCCCGAGGCTGACGGCTCTGACGGCGATGGAACAGCCGGCCGTGCCGCCCCGTAAAATCCCACCCTTGCGATTCACAGCAACCAAAGGACACCCATGAGCCCCGTAGTTCCCTCGATGGCCGACCGTGACGGCAAGATCTGGATGGACGGCCAGATGGTCGACTGGCGCGACGCCAAGATCCATGTGCTGACCCACACGCTGCACTACGGCTGCGGCGCTTTCGAAGGCGTGCGCGCCTACAAGACGGTGGACGGCACGGCGATCTTCCGCCTTGAAGAGCACACCGACCGCCTGTTCAACAGCGCCAAGATCCTGCGCATGAACATCCCGTTCACCAAGCAGGAAGTCAACGACGCGCAGCGCGCCGTGGTGCGCGAAAACAAGCTCGAATCGTGCTACCTGCGCCCGCTGACCTGGATTGGCTCGCAAAAGCTGGGCGTCTCCCCCAAGGGCAACCAGATCCACCTGATGGTGGCGGCATGGGCCTGGGGCGCTTACCTGGGCGAAGAGGGCATGAAGCGCGGCATCCGCGTCAAGACCAGCAGCTACACCCGCCACCACGTCAACATCACCATGACGCAGGCCAAGGCGGTGAGCAACTACACGAATTCCATCCTGGCCAACATGGAAGCCCTGGACGATGGGTATGACGAAGCCCTGCTGCTCGACAGCTCGGGTTTCGTGTCCGAAGGCGCAGGCGAAAACATCTTCGTCATCAAGAACGGCGTGATCTACACGCCCGACCTGTCGGCCGGCGCCCTGAACGGCATCACGCGCAACACGGTGTTCCACATCGCCAAGGACCTGGGCCTGGAGATTGTGCAAAAGCGCATCACGCGTGACGAGGTCTACATTGCCGACGAGGCCTTCTTCACTGGCACGGCCGCTGAAGTGACGCCCATCCGCGAGCTGGATCGCCTCGAGATCGGTGTCGGCTCGCGCGGGCCCATCACCGAGAAGATCCAGTCGGCGTTCTTCGACATCGTGGGCGGCCGCAATCCCAAGTACGCCCACTGGCTCACCAAGGTCTGACCCGGGTCTGACCCACAGCGCCGCCCCCTCTGCCGTACGCCGCTCGCACGGGATGGCGGCGCGGTGGTGGCGCTGCGTCACACCGGCATCCCGCCAACCTTCTTCATGCGCATCGTCCACCTGCTGCTGACCCGCAACTTTGCCGGCAGCGAACGGCACGCCATCGAGCTGGCCAATGCGCAGTCCGAACACCACGAGGTCACGCTGATCCTGCGCAAGTCGGCACAGAGCGACCGGCCCGGCGGGTACGCGCACCGGGTAGACCCGCGGGTGCGGATTCTGTGGGTGAGCAAGTGGCTGGGGCGGTGGCAGGCCCGCCGCCTGGTTCAGCGCTTGCGCCCGGACGTGGCCCATGCGCACCTGAGCGATGGGTGCAAGGCCCTGGGCGGACTGTCGGGGCTTGAGGGCCAGGTGCTGCGGGTGGCCACCCTGCACATTTGCTACAAGCCCCAGCAGCACGCGCGGCTGGACGCGCTGGTGGCCATTGCCAGCTGGCAGATGGATGCCATCCCCGCACCCCTGCGGGCACACACCTCCCAGATCGACAACTGGACGCTGCCCTACCGGCCTGCAGCAGACGCACGCCAGCGCTTGCGCGCCCAGCATGGCATTGCGCCGGATGCGTGGGTGTTTGGCGCCCTGGGGCGCATGGACCGCAGCAAGGGTTTTGATCTGCTGCTGGACGCCTTCGAGCGTGCCGGTTTGCCGGACGACGCGCACCTGGTCATCGTCGGTCGCGGTGCGGAACTCGAAGCGCTACGCCGACGCGCCATGCCCCGCGTCATCCTGCCGGGGTTCTCCGAGCAACCCGCCGATTGGCTGGCTGCGTTCGACGGCTTTGTCAGCCCTGCGCGCGACGAGCCTTTCGGGCTGGTCTTTCTGGAGGCCATGGCAGCGGGGCTTCCCATCATTGCCACAGAAACGCAAGGGGCCCGGCACCTGAGCGCGGCGCTGGGCGCGCGCATGGTGCCGCTGGAAGACGCCGCAGCACTGGCTGAAGCCCTGAAGGCGCAGTACGCGCAACGCCCGCCGCGCTGCAGCCGGCCGATGGAGGCGTTCAGCGCCGAAGCCAAGACGGCCGAGGTGGAGGCCTTCTACCTCCGCGAACTGGCGCTGGCGCGCGCGCGATAATGCGGCCCGTCCGTGCAGTGTGGCATTGCAGGGCTTGCACCTCTTTTTGATCACTGGAAAACGACGCAATGTCTCAAAAAATCGTTGAACTTCAAGCCAAGGACCTCGACTCGCGGGGCGGCATCGCCTGCCCCAGCCCGCAAGCCGGCACGGCGCTGTGGAACGGCCACCCGCGCGTCTACCTGGATGTCGCCCATACGGGGCAGGCCAAGTGCCCGTACTGCGGCACCGAATACCGCCTGCGCGCTGGCGAAAAGGTGTCCGCCGGTCACTGACGGCTCCTAGAGCCTGGGCAGGCGCCGGCGGTGCCAGGCGTTGCCTAGCGTGAGCGCCATCTTCATGCAGAACTTGCGCCAGCGCTGCGCGGGTGTCAGCGTGTCGCGCTCATCCCAGATGGAGCTGACCAGGCTGGTGTCATCGAGCTCGATGGCCGCCGGGGACACGCCCAGAATGCGCAGATCGCCGCATTCCCACCAGAACCGCAGGTCCACGTCGATGGGACGGCCGAAGGGCTGGCGGCGCTCCAGCAGCCGGGCCGCACCGGCGCGGCTGATCACGTAACCCGCGGTCATGCTGGGCACGCGGGCGTAGTCCACCAGCACGGTGTTGCCCGTCAGGGGCCGCTGCGAACGCGTCTTCTCCCGGTCGCGGCCCAGCAGCTTGACCATGTCCCATGGCTCTTTCAGTGCGGCTATGGCCTCGATTACTTCGGTGAACTGCGGGGTCAGGCGCACATCGTCTTCGAGCACCACCAGTGCGGGTGCGTCGCTTGCCAGCAATTGCTGCCAGGCGCCGATGTGGCTGGCGTAGCAGCCCTTTTCACCATTTCGCAGGGGCTTGTAGTACTGGCGCGCATTGAGCGCGTCGCTATACCACTGCTGCGCCTGCGCGGCGGGCACATCGGCCCACCACACGGCAGGAAAACGTTCGCTGGGCAGGGGCGTCTGCTGCAGTTGTGCCTGCAGCCGATCGCGCCGCTCGGCGTCGCGTTCGAGGTTGATGAAGACGAGGGGCAGGGGCATGGTGTGCAGCGTCCGCTTCAGCCCAGCAGGCGTCGCCACCAGCGCCGCTTCTTTTTCTGGACCGGCATGCCGCCTTGCTGCAGCGCCATCGCCGCATCGAGGTACCGGGCGAACTGGAGGGGCCGCTGCGCAATCACGTCGTCGGCCACCGCCACCAGCAGCTGTTCGTAGGCCGGCTCGCGGGATTCGAACAGGTGAAAAAAGTCGTTGTCGCCGTAGAAAGTGCCGATGCCGAACACCCCCTCATTGCCGAGCGCAAACTTGGAAATCAGCGTGGCCGTGGGCTTGTGCAGCACCAGCGGCACGCCCTTTTCGCGCGCCAGCACCGACATGCCTTCGGCCGCATCCCAGGCCGACGACGATTTCAGGTCGGGCCGGCCCAGCTGTTCCCACACCGACTTGCGAAACGCCATGAACATGGGGCCCGCATACGTTTCGGTGGTCTTCTTGTGGTTGGAGAACTGCGACAGCCCGAAGATCGCCCCTGCCTCGGCATGGGCCACCGCCATGTCATAGCCCGCGCGCTTGAGGGGAAATGCATCGATGTCGCAAAAGATGACGATGTCTTGCGACTGCATGCGTTCGACCACACTGTTCATCCAGGTGCCATGCGGAACGCGGTGGGCGGCCTCCTGCTGCAGTGGCACGCCCAGGGTGGAAAACACTTCACGCTGCTTTTGCAGGACCACATCGGGGATGTTGTCCCAATGCATGGTGTGGACGGTGGGTAGCTGGGAATGGTTCATGGAAGTGTCTTGTCTGCCGCTGGATCGCGTACCGGCGTTCGGCATATGCTGATGCGTGCTACCTGCCCGGTCCTGCCTGGGATTGCATGGGCGTCTGGCGGGTGGCGGGCCTTGCAAGGATTCTGGAGCTGAGGAGTGCCATCATGTAGGTGAAGAAGTGGCTCTCTCGGGCGCTCCACAACGGGGAGTTGGTCATGCTGTTCACGGCCAGCAACGCAGCAAGGCCGATAAGCAGTACACGTGCCTCGGGGGCTTGGGCGCGACGCGCCAGCCACACCATGCCCAGCAGCAGGAATATATAGGCGGCGAAGCCCGGGATACCGTGGTCCGCGGCAAAGAACAGGAACTGGTTATGAGGGTGCCAGGTGATCCAGCCGTGGCAGCCTTCGGGGATATCGACGAAGCGGCAGATTTGCGAATGGTAGGCGCCTGTGCCATGGCCCAGCAACGGTTCTTCGGCAGCCAGCAGCGGCGTGATCCGGTAAAGGTACACCCTGTTGCCGACGGATGTGGCCTTTTCCTCATTGGCCCGCACCACTTCGGTGTAGGCCAGCACCACGCGCTCGCGGACAAGGTCTGAGCTGACCAGGACGCCAGCCGTGAGGCAGGCCCCCAGGATGGCTGCGAACCACATGCTCCGGCCCCGCAGGGCTGCAAACACGAACACCGCCAGCATCACGCACAGCAGCAGGTAACCCGTGCGACCTTCGGAAAGGTGGGTGATGCTGACGCTGGCAAGCAGCGACACCGCCGCCCAGCCGAGCCTTCGCCATACTGTGGTCGCATGCAGCATGCGCACCAGCGCCACCAGGACCATGAACGCCATCATGATGTTCTGGGTGATGTAGTCACCGAACACGTGGTGCGTGACGTGCCAGCCCTGGTTGTGGGTCTTGGACCACGGCAGATCCCACCACACGTTGAGCCAGGTGGATGCCAGCACGAAGCCCATGGCCCACACAAAAGCATCCAGGCATCGCTGCTGCAGCCTGTCGCTGGTGATGGCAGTCATCAGTACGACGGCAAATGGCAGCTTGAGGTACTTGGTCAGGTGCAGGCTGATCTCATCCCAGTCGGCCGGGGAATACAGTACACCGATCAGGACCAAACCGTAGATGGCAAGCGCTGCCCACGCGACCGGGTTATCGCGCACTGCAAGCCAACGTTCGCGGAAGTTCCCGGCGAACAGCCATAGCACCAGAATGACCAGCATCAGAATGCTGGCGAGCGCGAGGCTGACCGGGAAGAACAGGAAAAGTGCCGTGGCAGCCGCGGGCAACAACAGCGTTGCAGAGAGGTTCAGCATGGGTGGATACGCCCGATCACATCAAGTGTGGCGGGCGGGTGCAGACCCTGCCAGGGCGAGAGGGGAGGCGATGGTGTGAGGCATGGGCATGAAACCGGTGCCGCGATTGTAGGCAGCGCACGCCCTGCCAGACCCATGCAGCGAATCGGTTTATCCAGCCATGCCCGCCCGCGCCGCGCGCCACTCCTGCTCCAGCACCCCCATCAATGCCGCCGCACGCATGGGCCGCACGGCGGCAACGCCTTGCCCCGCCCACAGCGACAGGTAGTCGGCCCGGCCCTCCTGCGCACAGGCCCGCCGCAGGGCACCCGTCAGGGCGTTCTGCACGGGGTAGGCGGGTACATGGGCCTCGTCAGGGTGCAGACGTTCCATCAGCGTGTTGACGATGCCTCGGGCGGGGCGGCCGGTGAGTGCGCCGCTGGCGCGCGTATCGGTGGCCGTGGCTGACTGCAGTGCGGCTCGGTAGGCAGGGCTGATGCCCGACTCGTCACACGCGAGGAATGCCGTGCCCATCTGCACGGCTCGCGCGCCCAGCGCCTGGGCGGCGGCGATTCCGCGGCCGTCCATGATGCCGCCGGCCGCCACCACCGGGATGCCGCGCGGTGCCAGCGCATCCACGCACTGCGCCACCAGTGGCAGTGTGCCCACCATGGCGGCGGCAAAGTCCGCCAGCGATGGCTGCGCGCCCGGCATCCCGCCAGACGCCAAAAACGTGCCGCGGTGGCCCCCGGCCTCCATGCCCGAGGCGCACACGGCATCGGCGCCCACATCGGCCCAGGCCAATGCTTCGGCCACGGTGGTGGCCGTGCCGATCACATGGCAGTCCGCGGCGTGCAGGCGCTCGACCTGCTCTGCGGTGAGGATGCCGAACGTGAAGCTGGCCACGGCCGGGCGGGCGGCGATGAGCGCATCGAGCTGCGCGTTGAAGTCCTCACACCAGCGCGCCGGGGCGGCGGCGGTCAGGCCGAACTCGGCATACAGCGGCGCCAGGCGCTCCAGCGCGGCAGCCACCGTGGCGGCATCCGGTGCGGGCGTGTCCTGCGCAAACAGGTTCATCCCGAAAGGCCGGTCGGTCCATTGCCGCACCTGCGCCGCAGCCTCGGCCATGGCATCGGGCGAGCGCATGCCGCAGCCCAGCATGCCCAGGCCGCCACTGGCCGACACCGCAGCGGCCAGCGCCGGTGTGTCCGACCCCGTCATGGGGCCCTGGATGATGGGCAGGCGCAGCGACAGCGCGGCGAGAAGGTTGGGGGCGGGCATGCAAGACTCCTGAAGATGGTGGCTTGAGTGAAGATGCGAGCGGGGGATGGCGGGCCGGGTTCACCCGACTGGGGCCAGCATGTCGCGCAGGGCATCCAGTGCCGCAGACCGGTAGCCCTGCCGCCAGGCCAGCAGCGTGTCGATGGTGGCCAGGGGCTGCACGGCCAGGTGCCGCGCCTGTGGCGAAAGCCTGAGGACCGAGCGCGGTACCACGCCCGCGCAGCCGCCGCCCGCCACGTTCGCCAGGATGGCGTGGTAAGAGCCCAGCTCCAGCGGCTGCATGGGCTGGCTGCGCGCGGCAAACCAGTCTTGCGCCATGCGTCGGTAGGTGCAGCCCGGTTCGAACACTGCCAGCGTGCCGGGCTGCACATCATCCGGGTGCGCGGCAACGGGGTGGCGTGCCGGCAGCACCAGCAAAAGTTCTTCCGTAAACACGGGCTGTGTTTCCAGGGTCGGGTCGGGCGGCAGGCCTGGCGGCCAGGCCACCAGCACGGCATCGAGTGCATGGGCGCGCAGGCGCTCGACCAGCTCCCGGGTGGGCGCGGTCGACAGCTCCAGCGCCACGCCCGGGTGCTGCCGGTGCAGCCGGGCCAGCGGAGCCGGCAAGCGGCTGGCGGCGGTGCTTTCCATCGAGCCCAGGCGCAGCCGCCCTGCGGGAACGCCGGGGCGCAGGGCCTGGCGGGCCTCATCGGCCAGGGCCAGCAAGCGGTCGGCATAGCCCAGCAGCGTCTGGCCCTCGGGCGTCAGGGCCATGCGCTTACCCTCGCGCAGGAACAGCGGGGCGCCCACATCGGCCTCCAGCTGCTGCACGCGCGTGGTCACATTCGACTGCGCGCGTTGCAGCCGCTCTGCTGCACGCGTGACGCTGCCCTCGGCCGCCACGGTGCGAAAGATGTCCAGCGCGGCAAGGTCCAGTGGCGGGGTGTGCGGGTCCATCTGTGAAAAGGATGAATGTATCGATTACGATCTTTGTTTAAGATGATACCGGCAACCTTGCCTGCCCGGCCACCGTGCCCCTGTCCGCGATGGATCGATCCCCTTTAAAGCCCCAAGCCATGCCGGCCAGCACATCTGCGCTGCAGGTGGCACTGGCCGGCATGGCCGCGCTGGCGGCGGCCATGGGCGTTGGCCGCTTTGCCTTCACGCCGCTGTTGCCCATGATGCTGCACGACGGCGTGGTCGACATCCCGACAGGCAGCACGCTGGCGACGGCCAACTATGTGGGCTACCTGATCGGCGCCCTGATGTTCATGGCGCTGCCGTGGGTGGCCCGGCGTGCGCCCCGCGCGGTGCCGGGCAACGCGGCACTGGCCCGCGGTGGCCTGGTGGCCACGGCCGTGCTCACCGGGCTGCTGGCGCTGCCATTGCCCGGCGCATGGCCTGCGCTGCGCCTGCTGGCGGGTGTGGCCAGTGGCCTGGTGTTTCTGGGCACGGCCAACTGGTGCATGGCGCGCCTGGCGCAACTGGGGCGACCTGCGTTGGGCGGGCTCATCTTCTGCGGGCCGGGGCTGGGCATTGTGGTGACGGGGTTGCCCGTGGGCGCCATGGTGGCGGCCGGATGGAGCGCCGCGGCGGGCTGGGCCACGTTCGCCGCGCTGGCTGCGCTGCTGGCCGCGGTGGCGTGGCCGGTGCTGCGCGGTGGCGATGTGCCTGCGGCCGGGGCCGCCGGGGCCGGTACCTCAGCGGTGCCGGCAGCGCGCAGCGCACCCGAGCGCACGCTGCTGGCGGCCGCCTACGGGCTGGCGGGGCTGGGCTACATCGTCACCGCCACGTTCCTGCCCGTCATCGCGCGTGCGGCCTTGCCGCCCGGCTCCATCTGGCCCGACCTGTTCTGGCCGATGTTTGGTGCGGGCGTGGCGCTGGGGGCGTTTCTGGCCACCCGCATTCCGCCCGCGCGCGACCGCCGGCTGCTGCTGGCCGGGGCCTACCTGCTGCAGGCAGTGGCCATCGGGCTCAGCCTGGTGCTGCCCAACCGGTTTGGCTTTGCGCTGGGCAGCCTGTTGCTGGGGCTGCCGTTCACGGCCATCACGTTCTTTGCCTTGCAGGAGGCCCGCCATCAGTGGCCGCGCGCGGCGGCAGGCTTTACCGGGCTGCTGACCGCGCTGTACGGCCTGGGGCAGATTGCCGGCCCGCCCATGGCTGCGGCGCTGCTGGCGCGGGCGCCGTCGGCAGCGCAGGGGTTTGACCAGGCCCTGGGGGTGGCGCTGTCGGTGCTGGTGCTGGGCAGTGCGGCCTATGCCTTCATGGCGTGGCGCTGGCGGCGCTGAATAAGAGCGGCTCACAAAACCCTCCTGGCGTCGTTGCCGCGTCTTGTCGTACTGCTCGCACTGCCTGCGACACGACGCCTGGCTGCGCTGGGTTTTGTTATCCGCTCCAAGTCTGCGCGATGCGCGGTGCGCGAGCGGTTTGTTCAGCGTTGCTCCAGGGGCAGGCGCAGCACAAAGCAGGCGCCACCGCCCTCGCGGTCTTCGCAGCGCACCGTGCCGTTGTGGCGGCCTGCGATGGACCGCACCAGCGACAGCCCCAGCCCCACGCCGCCTGACCGCTCGCTGGCGCCCGGCAGCCGGTAGAACGGCTCGAAGATGCGTTCGCGCTGGCTGGCCGGCACACCCGGGCCGCGGTCGTACACGCGCACCTCGGCATGGCCGGGGCTGCGGCGCACCACCACCGTGATGTCGCCCGTGGTGTAGCGCCGGGCGTTTTCCAGCAGGTTGCGGATGGCGCGGCGCAGCAGCTTGGCCACGCCGCGCACTTCCACCGTATCGGCACTGGCGCCGGCGTCCAGGTCGGCGCCCACGCGGGCGCATTCCTCGGCGGCCAGGCCGATCAGGTCTACCATTTCGACGGTGCCCACGTCGGCCTCGCGGGCGTCCAGGCGGCTGGCCAGCAGGATCTCGTCCACGAGCTGGTCCAGCTCGGCAATGTTGCGCAGGATCTCTTCGCGGAAGGCGGGCGAGGGCTGCTGCCCGCCCATCAGCTCCAGCCCCATGCGGATGCGCGTGAGCGGCGAGCGCAGCTCGTGCGATGCATTGGCCAGCAGCGACTTGTGTGACTTCACCAGCGTTTCGACACGCGCGGCGGCGGCGTTGAACTGGCGGGCCAGGTCGGCCACTTCGTCCTGGCCCTCCTCGGGCACGCGCACCGACAGGTCGCCCTCGCCAAACTTCTGCACGCTGCGCTGCAGCGCCTCCAGCCGCAGCGTGAGGCGGCGGATGATGGGGTACACACCCACGGCCACGGCCAGACCCACGATGCCCAGCAGCCACAAAAAACCGAACGGCGGCCGGGTCCAGAAAGCGGCATCGCCCTGCTTGCCCGGCCCGCCCGGCCCACCAGGGGCCCCCGGGCGGAACGGCCGGTCACCGCGGTCCCCACGCGGCGCGCGCGGCGCCATCTGCATGCTGAACACCCGCCCGTCCTCGGTCTCGATCTGGAACTCCACCCCCTCGCCCGGCTGGCTGGGCTGGCGCGTGGACAGCCCGCGCAAAACCTCGGTGCCCGAAGGGTCGCGCAGCACCATCTCGCGCGAGGGCGGCACAAACGGCTGCGCGGTCTGCGCCTTTTGCTCCTCTGCCATCCGCCACGCCCAGCCCACCGCCAGCGTCAGCACCGCCATGCCGCCCACCACGGCCAGCCAGATGCGCAGGTACAGACGGCGCGAGAACGGGTTGGTCAATGACATGCTATGGGTTCATCGCAGTGGCACACGCGTGGGCGCGACGTTTGCGCCCGCGCTGCCCCACGCCAGGGACGCCGAGCAAGGGCCGCCCCGCAGCGAGGGCGTCGTCCCCCCGTGGGGGAAGGCGCGCAGCGACTCAGGGGGGAATCCATCAATCTTGCTGTTTGGCAAACACATACCCCACACCGCGCACCGTCAGGATGCGCCGGGGGTTCTTGGCATCGGCCTCGATGGCGGCGCGGATGCGGCCCATGTGCACGTCGATCGAGCGGTCAAACGCCTCCAGCTCGCGGCCGCGCACGGCTTCCATGATCTGGTCGCGCGTCAGCACGCGGCCCGCGCGCTCGGCCAGGGCCACCAGCAGGTCGAACTGGTAGGAGGTCAGGTCGGCGTTCTGCCCGCCCACGGTCACGGTGCGCGCGTCGCGGTCGATCTCCAGCGAGCCAAAGCGCAGCGGCTGCGCCGATGCCGCGCCCGACCCGCTGTGGTCGGTGCGGCGGCGCAGGATGGCGCGAATGCGGGCCAGCAGCTCGCGCGGCTCAAACGGCTTGGGCAGGTAGTCGTCGGCGCCCAGCTCCAGGCCGATGATGCGGTCCATCGGGTCGCCCTTGGCGGTGAGCATCAGCACCGGCACATGGGCGGCAGGGCCCTGCAGCGACCGGATGCGGCGGCACACTTCGAGCCCGTCCATGTCGGGGAGCATCAGGTCCAGGATGACCAGGTCGGGCACGGGGCCGGCGCCTTCGCCCTGCAGTTCGGCCAGCCCGCTCTTGCCGTCGGCACGGTGCGTGACCACCAGGCCCGACTGGCCCAGGTACTCGCCCACCATCTGCGCCAGGCGGGCATCGTCTTCGATCATCAACAGTTGCGAGCTCATGGGAAACCAGTGTAGTGGCGGGGCCACGGCATTCACAGCCGGGCCCTGATGCTCGCCCCGCGGTATCTCGCCGCGTTGTCGTGCCCGTAAAGTTCAGGTAAATGGCGCGCCGGGCTGTAAGTTGATTGCTATATAAAACATAGCAGAAAGGGTAATAAATTCAAGCCCTGGCGCCTGTTTTCACCCTTGAAGCCAGCCAGACGAGCGCCAGTACGGGCACACCCAGCAGCGCGGTGGCCGTGAAGAAGTGCGCGTAGCCAAACGCATCGACATACTGGCCCGAGAACCCGGCGATGAACTTGGGCAGCAGCAGCATCATCGAGCTGAACAGCGCGTACTGGGTGGCCGAATAGCTCACGTTCGTCAGGCTCGACAGGTAGGCAATGAACGCCGCCGATGCAATGCCGCCGGCCAGGTTGTCGGCCGACACCACGGCGATCAGCGCCGTCACGTCGTGCCCGTGCCCCGCCAGCCAGGCAAACAGCAGGTTGCTGCCCGCGCTCAGCACCGCGCCCAGCATCAGGATGCGCATTACGCCAAAGCGCATCGACAGCACGCCACCCACAAAGGCGCCGACCAGCGTCATGACCACGCCGTACACCTTGGTCACAGCGGCCACCTCGTCCTTGGTGAAGCCCATGTCCACGTAAAACGGGTTGGCCATGATGCCCATCACCACGTCGCTGATGCGGTACACGGCAATCAGCCCCAGGATGAGCGCCGCGTGCCAGCCGTAGCGACGCAGAAAGTCGGCAAACGGGTCGATGACCGCGCCGCGAATCCATTCGGCGGCGTTCCTGGCAGGCGGCAGCGCCACCGGCACCGGCTCGCGCGAGAACAGCACCGTGACGATGCCCACCGCCATCGACGCCGCCATGGCCAGGTACGCCGCTTGCCACGCCCCGTTCTGGTAAGCGGCCGCGCCCTGCGCCAGCGCCTGGCCCACCGCCGGGGCGGCCTCGGCCCGTGCGGCAATCCACAGCACACCGGCACCGGCCCAGATCATGGCCAGCCGGTAGCCCGTCTGGTAGGACGCCGCCAGCGCCGCCTGGTGGTTGACATCGGCCGATTCGATGCGAAAAGCATCGAGCGCGATGTCCTGCGTGGCCGAGCCGAACGCCACCGCCAGCGCGCACCACACGATGGGCCCCAGCGTCATGCGCGGGTCGGCCATCGCCATGCCCACCAGCCCTGCCACGATGACCAGCTGCGACAGTAGCAGCCAGCTGCGCCGCCGCCCCATCACCCGTGTCATGAGCGGGATGGGCATGCGGTCCACCAGCGGCGCCCACACCCACTTGAAGGCGTAGGCCAGGCCCACCCAGCTCAGGTACCCGATGGTGCTGCGGTCGATGCCCGCCTCGCGCAGTCGGAAGGAAAGCGTGCCCAGCACCAGCAACAACGGCAGCCCGGCGGCGAAACCCAGGGTGAGCATGCGCAGGCTGGCCGGCTCCAGATAGACCCGCAAGGTCTGGAGCCAGGGGGTGCGCGCGGGGGTGCCGGGCGCGGCTGGAGGGGAAGTGGAAGTGTCTGACATGGAATCCCGGGGGTTTTGCCTATCATCGCTGACGCCGGAGGCCCTTCAGCGTATGGACGTGGGCCGCCGCCGGCTTGCCTCGGGGCGCTCACCCTTGCGGCCGGGCGATCCGGCACCATCTGCATGCCCAGGGCGTTTTGCGTCATGCGCTGTACGCCAGCCCCGTCCATTATTCCTTCAGGTGAACCCGGTATGTGCCTTTTCTGCCCCACGCCCGTTGTCGCTCCTTCGTCGCCCTGGGCTTCGCGCCGGGGCTTCCTGCTGGCTGCTGGCGCTGCGGGGGCCGCTGCGGCCGCGGGCCCGGCGCTGGCACAGGTGGATGTGGGCTCGGCCTCCAGCCTGCGCAAGCTGATCCCGGCCGAAACGCTCGAAAAATCCGCTGCGCAACAGTACCAGCAGATGCTGGAGCAGGCCCGCGCCCAGCGCGCGCTGGCCCCTGAAAGCCACCCCCAGCTGCAGCGCCTGCACGCCATCGCCCGACGGCTGATCCCCCACACCGGCCCGTGGAACGAGCGCGCCGCAGGCTGGCGCTGGGAAGTCAACCTCATCGGCAGCCAGCAGATCAACGCGTTCTGCATGCCCGGCGGCAAGATCGCCTTCTATACCGGCATCCTCGACCAGCTCAAGCTGTCGGACGACGAGACCGCCATGATCATGGGCCACGAGATGGCGCACGCCCTGCGCGAGCACGCCCGTGAACGCATCGCCAAGACGCAGGGCACCAACATGGCCCTGCGGCTGGGCTCGCAGCTGCTGGGCCTGGGTGATCTGGGCAACATGGCGGCCGGGCTGGGCGGGCAGCTGCTGAGCCTGCAGTTCAGCCGGTCAGACGAGAGCGATGCCGACCTGGTGGGCCTGGAGCTGGCCGCGCGCGGTGGCTACAACCCCGAGGCCGCCGTCACCCTGTGGCAGAAGATGGGCAAGGCCAGCGGCAGCAAGCAAAACGGGCTGGCGTTCCTGTCCACCCACCCCTCGGGCCCCGCGCGTATCAAGGAGCTCGAGCAGAACGTGCCCAAGGTGCAACGCCTGTACGAGGCCGCACAGCGGGCCGGCTAGGACGGCCTCGGTGATGGAGCAGGGTTGCGGTCACGAAAAACATCCTTGCCGAACGTGCCGAGACCTTGTGCGGACTTCCATACGCCCTGCATGAACCGTGCAACCTGCTGGTTACCACCCAGGGCCGATTTTTGTAGCGTCCCAGGATTCATCCGCAGGCGCTACGGCGGTTCTGATCCGGTTTGATCCGATTGATCCGGATGGTGGGCAAAACGCCCATCGGCGTCCTGCTTGGTTACCGATTCAGCACGGCAAGCGCAGTGCCCAACACCGCATAGGTTTCCAGTTCGAGCTCAGGCACCCATGGCGCCTGCCAAGCACTCCAGATCACAGCCACCACCCTTTGTTGAGGGTTGACATAGATGAACTGGCCAAAAATACCCTGTGCAGTGAAGGCCCCCCCATGAAGGCCGAAGGCCTCGCCTGCAGGGAATGACCACCATTGATAGCCATAGCCGAGCGGATAGTCGGGAAAGAGCCTTCCATGTGCCGTAACCGGGTTATCTGGCTGCCCCGACAGCTCGCGCCATCCGACTGGCAGACGGCTGCTGTCTGCACCGCCTTCCAGCATGAACAGGCCCAGACGACCGTAGTCTCGCAGGGTGGCACTGAAGTTGTTGCCACCCATCTCGAGGCCACCCGGCGCATCAAGCAGCCAGTAGCCATCGGACTCCATTCCTGCCGGCCCCCAGACCGAGCGCGACAAGTAGTCGCTAAGGTTCCCTCCGATGGCTCCTGCCAGAACTGCCCCGAGCACATAACTCTCGCCTGTGCTGTAGTTGAAAGCACTGCCCACAGGCGCCGCGCGGGGCTTGCTGCGCATCAGACCCATCACTGCACCAGGTTGGTTGGACGAAAATCCCTGCACGAGTTTCGCAATGTCTGACTCGCTGGTTGTGGCGTACTCTTCGTTCCATGCCACGCCCGAAGTCATTCGCAGCAAGCTGCGGATTGAGCACCCCGCATAGGCACTCGCGCTCAGACCGGGTACATACCGCTCCACTGGGTCTTCAAGACTGCGGATGTGGCCCTCTTTCACAGCCATTCCAATCAGCATCGACGTGAGCGACTTGGCCACAGAGAACGAGGTCCAAAGTGATTTTTCGCTGTTGCCCAGGGCATAGCGTTCAAGGGCCACTTTCCCGTCCTTGAGAATCAGAATTCCCGATGTACGGCTTTTTTTCATGTAGTCACTGATGGACTGCATCCCCGACGCGGTTTCGTAGTTCAGCTCATTGAGCTGGATTGCATTCTGAGACAGTCCTCGCACCTGAGCGCCTTTCGCAAAGCCTCGGGTCGCATGGAGGCGATGGACATTGCGATAGGTGGCTGCCTGGTTTTCCGGGGTTGTCGTCAAGAGACTCGTTGCGATGGGCTCCAAAGTTTCCTCTGCACCGCCCCCACAAGCCGGCAACAGGCCCAGTCCCCCCAAAGTTCCTGCGCCTCCGATTGCGCGGAGCAACTGGCGGCGTGTGAAAGAGGCAGGTGAAATGAGTCGATCGACAGACATGGCACATCCAATGGTTGGTGAAGATGGCAAAATTTAGGCGACCCCTTTGCTCAACGACAGTTCTGCAGATGGGGGGTCCTCAAATGCAGAAGGGGTGTCGTGATCTCCGGATTTCCTGAACAACTTGGCGCGTCGCTGCTGAACGGCCTGGCACAGGCTTGGAGTGGTCCACGAGCGCAGACCTTTGACCGTTGTCTGGCTGGACTTCGTCAAAGCGTTCCCTTTGAAGGTGCGTGGTGGGCGTTGCTCAAAGGCCCCGTTGAAGAGGTCATCCGGCCGGTTTTCCATCTGTCGGGGTCTGTGGGCCTGAGTGACGAGTTGCGACAGACTTATGTGGAAATCTGCGGTGGCGACACGTTTGCAGAGACTGTGCTCTCGCGCCCCGGCCACGTCGTGCGGTGGTCGGGCGCAACGGACGCAGATACGCCCAGGCTGCGTCAGTGGATTGAATGCAACCAGCTAGCGCACGGGGCTGCTATGTGCAGTCACGAACCCTTCAGCGGGCAGACACTGGTGTTCGCCCTCTATCGTTTTGACGGATCGGCCCCCTTCAGTAGTTCAGAGGCTACTGTGATGCGTTTCTTGCTGGGGCAGTCTGCCATGCTCTGGTCCAGAAGCCTGTTGGAGATGTTCAACAAGGCATCCAGTGACTGCCTTGCTGGAGTGTTGCTTGCCAACTCCGATGGAACGCTGTTGTTTTGCGGTGCAGACATGGCCGCCCAGCTCGCTGCCTGTGGCTGGGATGAGCCCGGCCACAGAGTGCCTGATGCGTGGCTGCGGTTTCGCGGCGCAGGGGGGCGTTTAAAGATGGGTTCTAGCTGGGTGATGATCACCCGGGACAGCGATGGGCTGCGTGCAGAACTGACGTCGACGGGCAAAAAACCGCCGCTGTCCACGCGGTTGCTGCGCGTGGCGGTGTTGTCGTGTTCCGGGTTGACGGCCAAGCAGATTGCGCGTGAGCTCAACCTTTCACCCACGACTGTGCGCACCTACCTGCGTGATGCCTACAACCAGCTTGGCGTGCATAACAAGCAGGAACTGGATCGCGCTTTGAACGGCCTCGGCTAGCAGCGTGCAGGACTCCGTGCGTCGAACGCGGATGCTGTGAGGGTTTTTCCTTGCAGGCTGCAGCGAAGGCAACCGTTCTGGCCGCGTCGGTCAAAGGATTTGAAGCGCAGTGACTGCGCTGAGTCGACGGTGCAAGTCGCTTTTTTCCAGCCAGTAGGGTTGTCTTGCCTCTTCGGCGAATCGCGCCCTCAGAGCCAGGCGATGTCGGTTTGCGAAGCCCTGGAGTTCCGGGCATGGGTGCACTTTGTCACGCGCGCGCGTACCTTGAGAACGCTTGAAAGTTCAGGTCCCACCCACGTAGGGATTGCTCTGGCGCTCGCGGCCAAAGGTGCTCTCGGGGCCGTGCCCAGGGATGAACACCGTCTGGTCGCCCATGGGCCACAGGCGCTGGGTGATGCTGTCGATCAGGTTCTGGTGGTTGCCTTGCGGGAAATCCGTGCGGCCGATGCTGCCGGCAAACAGCACGTCGCCCACAAACGCGCGGTCGATCTGCGGCGCGTGAAACACCACATGGCCGGGCGTGTGGCCCGGGCAGTGGCGCACGTTCAGCGTCTCGTGGCCGATCTGCACCGTGTCGCCATCGGCCAGCCAGCGCGTGGGCGTGAAGTGCTGCGCGGGCGGAAACCCGAACATCGCGCTCTGCTGGGGCAGCCCGTCAATCCAGAACTGGTCGCCCGGGTGCGGGCCGATGATCGGCAGCGACAGGCGCTCTGCCAGCTCGCCCGTGCCGCCCGCGTGGTCGATGTGGGCGTGTGTCAGCCAGATCTGTTCGAGCGTGAGGTTCAGTCGGGTGATCTCGGCCAGCAGGGTGTCCAGGTCTCCGCCCGGGTCCACGATGGCGGCCTGGTGCGTGGCGTCGCACCAGACGATGGAGCAGTTCTGCTGGAAGGCGGTGACGGGGACGGTGAGGTAGCGGAGCATGCGGCGGGGCGGGAATAAAAAGTGGGGACAGCGCGCGTATTTTGGCGCCTGGGCGCACCGGGCCGCGCAGAGGCCGTTCAGGCCCCCGCAACGGGCTGCATTGCCTGTGCCCATGGCGTCGGGCGCAGCCCGCTGCCCACGCGTGTCACAGATTCGTGGCGGCCGTCACCTGGGCCATGTCTGTCAGGCCCTGCAGCACCTTTTCGATGCCGTCCTGGCGCAGGGTGCGCATGCCTGCGCTCAGCGCCAGGTGGCGCACCTCGGACGCGGGCGCGCGGTGGCGGATGGCCTTGCGGATCGGGTCGTCGCTCATCATCAGCTCGTGGATGCCCAGGCGGCCGCGGTAGCCCAGGCCGTCGCAGGCCGTGCAGCCCGCGTGGCGCCACAGGCGGACCCGGCCTTCGGCGTCGCCGTGGGCCTGGCGCCAGCGCTGCACCTGGGCGGCCTGCAGGTCGGCGGTGTTGTGCGCGCCGCTTTCCAGGTATTGGGAGGCCAGTCCCATCAGGGTGTCCTCGTCGGCCACGGTGGCCGTGCGGCAGGTGCTGCACAGCCGCCGCACCAGGCGCTGCGCCAGGATGGCGAGCAGCGAGTCGGAAAAGTTGAACGGGTCCAACCCGATCTCCAGCAGGCGCGCAATGCTCTCGGGTGCCGAGTTGGTATGCAGGGTCGACAGCACCAGGTGCCCCGTGAGCGAGGCCTCGATGGCAATGCGCGCGGTTTCTTCGTCACGCATTTCGCCGATCATCACCACGTCGGGGTCCGCGCGCAAAAACGTGCGCATGGCCGCTGCAAAAGTCCAGCCGATGCGGGCGTTGACCTGCACCTGGCGCAGGCCTTCCTGCGTGATCTCGATGGGGTCTTCGGCCGTCCAGATCTTGCGGCCTTCGGTGTTGATGTCGCTGATCACCGAGTGCAGCGTGGTGGTCTTGCCGCAGCCCGTGGGGCCGCACACCAGCACCAGGCCATAGCTCTTTTGCACCACTGCGCGCAGGGTGGTCAGGTTGACCGCGCTCAGGCCGATGCCCTCGAGCGGCAGCGGCTTGGCGCCCGCCAGCAGGCGCAGCACCACGTCTTCGAGCCCGCGCGAGGTGGGCACCGTGACCACGCGCAGCTCCACCGGCGGGCCTCCAAAGCGTGCGAAGTCGATCTTGCCGTCCTGGGGCTTTCGGTGCTCCGAGATGTCCATGCCCGCCATGATCTTGATGCGCGCCACCATCGCGAAGCGGTAGCGCGCAGGCAGCTCCAGGTAGGGTGCAAGGTCGCCGTCGATGCGCAGGCGCACGCGCACGTTCTTCGGTGCGGGCTCGGTCTCGATGTGGATGTCGGAGGCTCGGTGGCTGATGGCCTCTTCGATCAGCGAGTTAATCAGCCGCACCAGCGTGTTGTCCGATTCGCTGATCACGTCGGCGTGTTCGGCGGTGGCCTCGGGCACCGCGCTGGTCAGGTTGGACACCAGCTCTTGCGAAGTGGGCCGGGCGCCTGGCGCGGCCGTGCCCTTTGCCTCGGCCCCGCTGTGGTACGCGCGCTGGATGGCCGGCATCAGCGTACCCGGCGCGGCCTGCACCGGCACGATACGCCGCTGCGTCAGAAAGCGCATTTCGTCGGCCAGCATCTTGTCCCACGGGTCGGCCATCAGCAGCACCAGGGCGTCGTCGCGGGCCAGCAGTGGCAGCACCGACTCGCGTTCGGCCACGCTGCGCGGGATCAGCGCCAGCGCCGCCGGCTCGGGGGCAATGTCGCCGGGGTGGATGGCGTATTCGCCCAGCCACGAGGCGATCACGCCGCGCAGCTGCTCCTGCGTGAGCGTGCCGCGGTCCACCAGGATCTGGCCGATGGGGCGGTGCCGCCCGGTCTTGCGCTCATGCTGCTGCGCCTGCAGCCCCTGCGTGAGCGAATCGACCGACAGCAGCCCTGCGTGGACCAGCGCCTCGCCCAGGTGGCGCGCGCCGCCCGCACCCGCGTGGGGGGTAGACAGCTGCCGCCACAAGTCGTCGGCACTGGCGGGCCTGAAGGTGTGGGGCGCCTGGGTGCGCAGGGGCTCCGGGGCGGTGTTGGATGCGGTGACGAGAGTCGGGGCAGATGCAGAAGCGGAGAGCATTCGGAACGTGGCTGGCAGTGCGGCTCAGAAGCTCAGGTCGTACTCCACGGTGATGGGTGCGTGGTCTGAGAACTTCTCGCCCTTGTAAATCGATTCTGTGCGCGCCAGGGCCGCCAGCGCCGGTGTGGCCAGGTGGTAGTCCAGGCGCCAGCCCACGTTGTTGGCGTAGGCCTGGCCGCGGTTGCTCCACCAGGTGTAGGCGGTGTCGGTGGCCGTGGGCTGTAACAGGCGGTAAACATCCATCATGCCTCCGCCTTCATCAGTTGTGTGCAACAACTTTGTCATCCAGGCGCGTTCTTCCGGCAAAAAGCCGCTGTTCTTCTGGTTGCTGCGCCAGTTTTTCAGGTCGATCTGCTGGTGCGCGATGTTGATGTCGCCGCACAGGATGAATTCTCGTTCGCCCTTGAGCTGCATCAGGTGCGGGTGCATCTCTGCCAGAAAGCGGAACTTGGCCTGCTGGCGCTCTTCGCCCGAGGAGCCGCTGGGAAAGTACGCACTGATGATCGAGAGCTTGCGCGCAGGCGTGTCAAAGCGCAGTTCCACGTAGCGGCCCTCGGCATCGAACTCGGCCGAGCCGAAGCCCACGATCACATCCGACGGAATGTGCCGGGTGTAGACACCCACGCCCGAGTAGCCCTTTTTCTCGGCAAAGTGAAAGTGCCCCTGCAGGCCGGCCAGCCGCTCGAATCGGTCTGCCATGTCGGCCGCCTGGGCCTTGATCTCTTGCACGCAAATACAATCCGGCCGCGTGGCTGCCATCCAGCTTTCCACGCCTTTGCTGGTGGCCGAGCGGATGCCATTGAGATTGAGGCTGGTTAATTTGAACAAGGATGTCCCCATGGTGGATGGTGTCGCGCAAGCCACTGAGCAGAACCAGCTGGCGCAGGAATTTGTGGGTTTTGCCGTTGAATCGGGCGTGCTGCGATTCGGTGAATTCAAGACCAAGGCGGGCCGCATGAGCCCGTATTTCTTCAACGCGGGCCTGTTCGACGACGGCCTCAAGCTGGGACGGCTGGCCGAATTCTATGCAAAAGCCCTGCTCGCCAGCGGCATCGAATTCGACATGGTTTTCGGCCCCGCGTACAAGGGCATTCCGCTGGCAGCCACGGTGGCGGTGGAGCTGGCGCGCCTGGGCCGCAACGTGCCCTTTGCGTACAACCGCAAGGAAGCCAAGGACCACGGCGAAGGCGGCACCCTGGTGGGCGCTCCGCTCAAGGGGCGCGTGCTCATCATCGACGACGTGATGTCGGCCGGCACCGCTGCGCGCGAGTCGATTGCCATCATCCGCGCCGCGGGCGCCACCCCGCATGCGGTGGCCATTGCGCTGGACCGGCAGGAAAAAGCCACCGAGAATGGCCAGGACGTGGAGCACAGTGCCGTGCAGTACGTGCGCCAGCAGCTGGGCATGCACGTGTGTGCCATTGCACGCCTGGCAGACTTATTGCTGTACCTCTCCCACAACGGGGAAGAGGGGATGCGCTCCCACCACGAAAAAGTGCTGGCATACCGCCAGCGGTATGGAGTTGACGAAGGGTAGGTCGTTTGAGCAATCTGGACTGGGTCAAGGGCGGGGTACTGGCAGCGGCGTTGGTGTGTGTCACCGGGTTCGCCCACGCCCAGGCGGCAGGCGGCAGCATCTACACCTGCATCGACCGCAATGGCCGCAAGCTCACAGCCGACCGGCCCATCCCTGAGTGTCTGGATCGCGAGCAGCGCGAACTGGGCCCCACGGGCATCGTGCGCCGGCAGATCGGCCCTTCGCTCACCGAACAGGAGCGTGCGGCAGCCGAAGTCCAGCGGCGCAAGGAGGACGAAGAGCGCTCCCGCCAGGTTGAAGAACGTCGGCGCGAGCGCGTGTTGACGGCCCGCTACCCGGACAAGGCCGCCCACGATGTGGAACGCGCCGCTGCCATTGCCATGGTGGACGACGTGACCGCCACGGCTGAAAAGCGCATCGCCGAGTTGCGCGAGCAGCGCAAGGCATTCGACAGCGAGATGGAGTTCTACAAGAAGGACCCCAACAAGGCGCCCATGACACTGCGCCGCCGGATTGCCGAAAATGAAGACAGCATTGCCGAGCAGCGAAAGTTTCTGGCCGGCCAGGACCAGGAAAAGCGCCGTGTACACCAGCGGTTTGACACCGAACTGGCCCAGCTGCGCAAGCTGTGGGATGCGCAGCGCGCACCGGTGACGGGCGCCGACGCCGTGCCTGCCGCGGCTGCTACACGCTAAGCCGGCCGGTAGCCCTTGCCGTCGTGGGGTGGGTAGAGGGCACGAGGCACACCGCGCGGCGCCGATCACCCCCGGCGCACGCATCAGCAACCGTTGCACCACACCTTGAGCAGGACCAGGCCCATGCGGCATGGGCGATTCCCCAAAAGAAAGGCCGGCAAACGCCAGCCCTCTTTATATCTGCGCCAGCCGTTTCGGGATGGCCCTGTAGCGGTCAACCCGCCAGCTTGGCACGCAGGAGGTCATTGACCTGCTGTGGGTTCGCCTTGCCCTTGCTGGCTTTCATGATCTGGCCCACCAGCGCGTTGAACGCCTTGTCCTTGCCCGCGCGGAACTGCGCCACGTTGTCGGCGTTGGCGGCAATCACCTCGTCGATGATTTTTTCCAGCGCGCCGGTGTCGTTCATCTGCTTGAGGCCCTTGGACTCGATGATGTCATCCACATAATCAAGCGCGGAATCAAACGCCGTTCCAGGCGCATGGGTCAGTTCGACAAAAACTGTCTTGCCGGCAGAGTTAGAAATGGTCTTGTCGACGATTCGCGTGATTAGCGCCCCGAGATTTTTCGCCGGGACGAACTCAGTGAATTTCTCAAAAGAATAGTCTTCGACGGCGTTTAACCACTTCGAAACCTCGCCCATGATCCAGTTGCTCGCCAGCTTGGGCTGGCCGCACGCCTTGGCTGCCGCTTCAAAGTAGGCCGCCATGGCCTTGCTCTGCGTGAGCGTGGTGGCGTCGTATTCGGGCAGCCCGTAGTCGGCCACGAAGCGCGCAGCCATGCTGCGAGGCAATTCGGCCATGAGCGCACGTTCCGTCTGCACCCACTGCTCTGAAATATGTAGCGGCGGCAGGTCCGGATCGGGAAAGTAGCGGTAATCCGCCGCGTCTTCCTTGGTGCGCATGGCACGGGTTTCACCCGTGTCGGGGTCGAACAGCACGGTGGCCTGCTGGATGGCGTGGCCGTCCTCGATCTGGTCGATCTGCCAGCGGATTTCGTAGTCGATGGCCTGCTGCATGAACTTGAACGAGTTCAGGTTCTTGATCTCGCGGCGGGTGCCCAGCGGTGCGCCGGGCTTGCGCACCGACACGTTGGCATCGCAGCGGAAGGAGCCTTCCTGCATGTTGCCGTCGCAGATGCCGATCCAGGTCACGATCTTGTGCAACTCTTTCGCGTAGGCCACGGCCTCGGCGCTGGAGCGCATGTCGGGCTCGGTCACGATCTCCAGCAGCGGCGTGCCGGCGCGGTTGAGGTCGATGCCGCTTTGCCCGATGAAGTCTTCGTGCAGGCTCTTGCCCGCGTCTTCTTCCAGGTGTGCGCGCACCAGGCGAACCGTCTTCTTCTCGTCGCCGAGAAAGAAACCGACCTCGCCGCCCTGCACCACCGGGATCTCGAACTGGCTGATCTGGTAGCCCTTGGGCAGGTCGGGGTAGAAGTAGTTCTTGCGGGCAAAAATGCTCACGGGCGCAATGTGGGAGCCCAGGGCCAGTCCCAATCTGATAGCGCAGGCCACCGCCTCGCGGTTCATCACCGGCAGGGTGCCGGGCAGGGCCAGGTCCACCGCGCAGGCCTGGGTGTTGGGCTCGGCGCCAAAGGCAATCGGCGCGCGGCTGAAGATCTTGCTCTGCGTGGCAAGCTGGGCGTGGGTTTCAAAGCCGATGACGACTTCGTAGCCGTGGATCAATTTGCTGGTCGTCGTCATGTCACAGACCCCCGGGTTGGCGGAGGTGGAAATCGGTGGCTTGCTGCAGGCGGTGGGCTGTGTTGAGCAGGCGACTTTCTTCAAAGTAGTTGCCGATCAGCTGCAGGCCCACGGGCATGCCGCCCTCGCCAAAGCCCGCGGGCACGCTCATGCCGGGCAGGCCGGCCAGCGATGCGGGCAAGGTGAAGATGTCGGCCAGGTAGTCGGCCAGCGGGTCGTTGCCGTGTTCGCCCAGCTTCCAGGCCACGGTGGGGGCCACCGGGCCGGCGATCACGTCGCAGCTCTTGAACGCGTTCTGGAAGTCGTCGGCGATCATGCGGCGGATTTTTTGCGCCTGCAGGTAGTAGGCGTCGTAGTAGCCGTGGCTCAGCACGTACGCGCCAATCATGATGCGGCGCTTGACCTCGTCGCCAAAGCCTTCGGCGCGGGTCTTCTTGTACATGTCCACCAGGTCGGTGTAGTGCTTGGCGCGGTGGCCGAACTTCACGCCGTCAAAGCGGCTGAGGTTGGACGACGCTTCGGCCGGCGCAATGATGTAGTACACCGGGATCGACAGCTCGGTGCGCGGCAGGCTGATGGGCACAAGCTTCGCGCCGAGCTTTTCGTATTCCTTGAGCGCAGCGTCTACCGCAGCGCGCACATCGGGCGCCAGGCCTTCGCCAAAGAACTCGGCGGGGATGCCGATGCGCAGGCCGTCGATGCTGTCGTTGAGCTGGGCGCTGAAGTCTTCGGCGGGCACATCCAGGCTGGTGGAGTCGCGGTCCGGGTCAGGGCCGCACATGGCCGACAGCAGCAAGGCGCAGTCTTCGGCGCTACGGGCCATGGGGCCGGCCTGGTCCAGGCTGGAGGCAAACGCGATCATCCCGTAGCGGCTGGCGCGGCCATAGGTCGGCTTGATGCCGGTGATGCCGCAAAACGAGGCGGGTTGGCGAATCGACCCGCCAGTGTCGGTGCCGGTGACGGCCGGAGCCAGGCGCGCGGCCACGGCCACGGCGCTGCCGCCCGACGAGCCGCCCGGGATGCGGTCGGTGGCCCAGGGGTTGCGCACCGGGGCAGGCGCGTCAAAGCCCACCGGGGCCACGGCCGAGTTCTCGTTGGCCGAGCCCATGGCGAATTCGTCGCAGTTGAGCTTACCCAGCGTCACGGCGCCCGCCTCGGCCAGTTTGGTGACCACGGTGGCGTCAAAGGGCGACTGGTACCCCGCCAGCATGCGGGAGCCTGCGGTGCTGGGGAAGGCTTTGGTAACGAAGATGTCCTTATGGGCAATCGGCACGCCTTCCAGCGCGCCCGCGGTGCCGGCGGCAATGCGCGCGTCGGCGGCGCGGGCCTGGGCCAGGGTGGCGTCTTCGTTCAGGGCGACGTAGGCGCCAAGGTTCTGGTGCGCCTGGGCGCGGGCCAGGAAATGCTGCGCGGCTTCGACGGCCGAAAACTGCTTGGAACGCAGGCCTGCGGCCAGCTCGGAAACGCCCAGATCGTGCAGGGCTTGGGTGGAATTCGTCATGCTGGCGCGCCTTACTCGATCACTTTGGGCACAAGGAACAGGCCGCGCTCGACGGCGGGGGCGCTTTTCTGGTTGGCCTCACGCTGGTCGGGCTCGCTGGCGACGTCTTCGCGCAGGCGCAAAGTCACGTCCTGGATGGCCGCCACGGGGTGCGCCAGGGGAGCGATGCCCGAGGTATCCACAGCCCGCATTTTTTCCACGATGTCGAAGAAGCCGTTGAGCTGGGTGAGCATGCGCTCACTTTCGGAAGATGTCAGCTCAAGCCGGGCTAGATTGGCGATGCGGCCAATGTCCTGGGGGGTCAGTGCCATAGGGAGAAGAATCTAGAGAAACCAGAAGTAAAGCTGCTATCCCGGCCGGGCGGCGGGGAGTTATTCACAGGGGATGGGGTATTATCCCGGCTTTGCCGCAATAGCCCCCCATCTGCCGGTCATTGTGCGAAAAAAGCGAGTTTTGACCCCTTAAAACACGGCGATGGCAGGCCGACGCGCATGCCGTGCCCGAGAGGATTCCTGAATGTTCGGAGCTTTCCGTCGGTACTTCTCCACCGACCTGGCCATTGACCTTGGCACAGCCAACACCCTCATCTTCGCCCGCGACAAAGGTATTGTCCTTGACGAGCCATCCGTCGTCGCCATTCGCCACGAAGGCGGACCCCACGGCAAGAAGGTCATCCAGGCCGTAGGCCGCGAAGCCAAGGCCATGCTGGGCAAGGTGCCCGGCAACATCGAAGCCATCCGGCCCATGAAGGACGGCGTGATCGCCGACTTCGTGATCACCGAGCAGATGATCAAGCAGTTCATCAAGATGGTGCACCCGCGCACGCTGTTCACCCCCAGCCCGCGCATCATCATCTGCGTGCCCTGCGGCTCCACCCAGGTGGAGCGCCGCGCCATCAAGGACGCGGCCGAGGCCGCAGGCGCCACCGCCGTCTATCTCATTGAAGAACCCATGGCTGCCGGCATCGGCGCTGGCCTGCCGGTATCGGAGGCCTCGGGCTCCATGGTCGTCGACATTGGCGGCGGGACCACCGAAGTGGGCGTGATCTCGCTGGGCGGCATGGTCTACAAGGGCAGTGTGCGCGTGGGCGGCGACAAGTTCGACGAAGCCATCATCAGCTACATCCGCCGCAACTACGGCATGTTGATTGGCGAGCCCACGGCCGAAGCCATCAAGAAGAACATCGGCTCGGCTTTTCCGGGCTCCGAAGTGCGCGAGATGGAGGTCAAGGGCCGCAACCTGTCCGAAGGCGTGCCGCGCAGCTTCACTATCTCCAGCAACGAAGTGCTGGAAGCCCTTACCGATCCGCTCAACCAGATCGTCAGCGCCGTCAAGAACGCGCTGGAACAAACCCCGCCCGAGCTGGGCGCCGACATTGCCGACCGCGGCATGATGCTCACCGGCGGCGGCGCGCTGCTGCGCGACCTCGATCGCCTGCTGGCCGAAGAAACCGGCCTGCCCGTGCTGGTGGCCGAAGACCCGCTGACCTGCGTGGTGCGCGGCTGCGGCATTGCGCTGGAGCGCATGGACCGTCTCGGCAGCATTTTCACGAGCGAGTAACCGGCGCTGCCTGTATCCTGCAGGCACTTTTTTCGCTCTGAACTGCATGACACCGCCCGCTCCTGTGGATTTCGAGCCCGCGCCCGTGGAAGCATTTCCACGCCCCCGCTTCTGACCGCCGCGCACCATGCCCCTGGGTACTCTGGAGCGCAGCGCGCCACCTTTTTTCAAGCAAGGCCCTTCGGCCCTGTCGCGCCTGGCGGTGTACAGCGCGCTGGCGGTGTTCCTGATGGTGGCCGACGCACGTTTCCAGCTGACGGGGCCCCTGCGGCTGGCTGTGGCGACGGTGCTGTATCCGATCCAGTGGGCCATGCTCAAGCCTGTGGAGCTGGCCAGCCGTGGGTCCGGGTATTTCCAGTCGCTTCAGGAAGCCCAGCAGGAGCTCGACGCCGCTCGCCAGCGCATGACGCAGATGGGCCAGCGCGCCAACCAGGCCGAACAGCTGGAGCTGGAAAACGGGCGGCTGCGCCAGCTGCTGGCCCTGCGCGATCGCCTGCAGACGCCTGCGCAGGCGGCCGAGGTGATCTATGACACGGCCGACCCCTTCACCCGCCGCGTGGTGATCGACCGGGGCCAGACCGGCGGGGTGGAGCCGGGATCGCCGGTCATGGACGAAGCCGGCGTGCTCGGCCAGGTCACGCGCGTGTTCCCGCTGGTCAGCGAAGTCACCTTGCTGGTGGACCGCGACCAGGCGATTCCTGTGCTCAACATCCGCACCGGTGCACGCGGCGTGGCCTACGGCGACCCGGTGGCGGGCAACGGCGGCGGCATGGAGCTGCGCTTCATGCCCGCCAATGCCGACGTGCGTGCCGACGACGTGCTGACCACCAGCGGGGTGGACGGCCTGTACCCGCCGGGCCTGCCGGTGGCCCGCGTGGTGCGCGTGGAGCGCCGGGCCGATTCGGCCTTTGCGCGCGTGTACTGCGTGCCGCTGGCGCAGGTGCAGGGCGCCCGCCATGTGGTGGTGCTCAAGCCGCTGCCCGAGAACGCGCTGCCGCGGCCCGAGCCCGCGCATCCGGCGCCCGCCAAACGCGGAGCGCGCAAATGATGGCCTGCACGCCCCATCTCCGCGCGCCGCACGCCTTCGGAGGGTCTTCGCGATGATCATGCCCCGCGGCGAACCGCTGCTGATGCCGGTCAACCCGGTGTTCATCGGGCTGAGCCTGGTGGTTGGGCTGGCGATCAACCTGCTGCCGCTGGGCCGGGTGGTCTGGACGCCCGACCTGCTGATGGTGCTGCTCGTGTTCTGGGGCGTGCACCAGCCGCTGCGCATTGGCATGGGCGTGGCGTTTGTGCTGGGCCTGTGCATGGACGTGGCCCAGTCGGCGCTGCTGGGCCAGCACGCGCTGGCCTACACCGTGCTGTCGTTTGCCGCCATTGCCATCCACCGCCGGCTGCTGTGGTACAGCGTGCCCTCGCAGGCCTTGCAGGTGCTGCCGCTGTTTGCGCTGGCCCATGCCATCGAGCTGCTGCTGCGGCTGGTGTCGGGCGGCATCTTCCCGGGATGGTGGATTTTTCTCGCGCCCCTGCTGGAGGCCGTACTGTGGCCCATGGCCAGCTGGGTGCTGCTGGCGCCGCAGCGCCGCCCGCCCGACAGCGACCAGAACCGGCCCCTGTGATCCCATGCCGAGCGACCCCATGAACCTGCCCCGTTGCGCCGCATGCTGCGTGCACGCGCGCGCGGTTTCCGGGGCTGGGCCGCGGAGGGCAGCGCAATGACCGAACTGGGCAGCAGCGAAGCCAGTGCATCGCGCTTTCGGTGGCGCATCATTGTTCTTGGAGTGGTCGTGCTGCTGGCCTTTGGGCTGGTGGCTGCGCGGCTGGTGTACCTGCAGGTGGTGCGGCACGAAGACCTGGCTGCGCAGGCCGAAAGCAACCGCACGGCAGTGGTGCCCATCGTGCCCAACCGCGGGCTGATCCTGGATCGCAATGGCGTGGTGCTGGCCACCAACTATTCGGCCTACACGCTGGAGATCACGCCCTCGCGCGCGGGCAACCTCGACGAGACCATCGACCAGCTCGCCAAGGTGGTGGACATCCAGTCACGCGACCGCCGCCGCTTCAAGCGGCTGATGGATGAGTCGCGCAACTTCGAATCGCTGCCCATTCGCACCCGCCTGACCGACCAGGAGGTCGCCCGCTTCACTGCCCAGCGCTACCGCTTTCCGGGCGTGGACATCAAGGCCCGGCTGTTTCGCAACTACCCGCTGGGCGATGTGGGAGCGCATGCCATCGGCTACATCGGGCGCATCAACCAGGCCGAGAAGGCGCGCATCCAGGACACCGAGGACGAGGCCAACTACCGCGGTACCGAATACATCGGCAAGCTGGGCATCGAGCAGAGCTTTGAGTCGGCGCTGCACGGCTTTACCGGCGTGGAGCAGATGGAGACCTCGGCCGGCGGGCGTGCGGTGCGCAAGCTCTCCAGCCACGCCGCCACGCCGGGCGACAGCGTGATGCTGTCGATCGATATCAAGCTGCAAAAGCTGATCGAGGAGATGTATGGCGAGCGCCGCGGCGCGCTGGTGGCGATGGACCCGCGCAACGGCGAGATCCTGGCGCTGGTGAGCAAGCCCACGTTCGACCCCAACCTGTTCGTCGAGGGCATCGACGTGGAGAACTGGCAGGCGCTCAACGAGTCGATCGACAAGCCGCTGCTCAACCGCGCACTGCGCGGCACGTACCCGCCGGGCTCCACCTACAAGCCGTTCATGGCGCTGGCCGCCCTGCAGCTGAACAAGCGTGCACCCAGCGTGATCGTGAACGACCCCGGTTTCTATACCTTTGGCGGCCACACCTTCCGCAGCCACGAAGGCGGCCTGGGCGGGGTGGACATGCACCGCGCCATCCAGCAGTCGAGCAACACGTATTTCTATTCGCTGGCCGTGGAGATGGGCGTGGACGCCATCCACGACTTCATGAAACCGCTGGGCTTTGGCCAGGTCACGGGGATCGATCTGAACGGTGAATTGCGCGGCACCCTGCCCAGCACCGAGTGGAAGCGCAATGCCTACAAGCGCCCCGACATGAAGCGCTGGTACCCGGGCGAGACGGTGTCGCTGGGCATCGGTCAGGGCTACAACAACTTCACCATGCTGCAGCTGGCGCTGGCGCAGGCCACCATGGCCAACGGCGGCGTACGCTACCGCCCGCACGTGGCCAAGGCCATCAAGAATGCCGTGACCGGCGCGGTGACCGAGATCGAGCAGCCCCCGGGCGAAAACCTGGGCTACGCCCCGCGCAATGTCGAGATCGTGCGCAACGCCATGGTGGCCGTGAACAAGGGTGGCACCGGCACGCGCGTGTTTGCCGGCGCGCCCTACACCTCGGGCGGCAAGACGGGCACCGCGCAGGCCATGAGCCTGGGCCAGAACGTCAAGTACAACGCCAAGGCGCTGGAAGAGCACCAGCGCGACCATTCGCTGTACGCTGCCTTCGCCCCGGCAGAGAACCCGACCATCGTGATTGCCGCCATCGTGGAGAACGCCGGTTTCGGGGCTGCGCACGCCGCCCCCATTGCCCGCCGCGTGTTCGACTACTGGCTGCTGGGCGACTACCCCAGCGAAGAAGACCTGGCAGCGGTGCAAAAGGGCCAGGCGTCCGCCCCCATTGGCAAGCCGCGCAAGGCGGTGGATGTGCCGCTGGCAGCGCCTTGATTCAAAAACAATAGCACCCCAGGCAACAGATACCTGCGCCGAGGCCCGTTTGGGCTCGGAAAGCTTGCTGGGAGCCGTTCAGGGAGGCACCTGAAGCGGCAGGCAAGCGTCTGTGATGTGCTGAATATCAAAAATGATAGCAACAAGTGCTTTGCAGTCAAGCCCTGGAGGCATTTTCGATTGATATTTCGCCGTGGGGATGTGCTGCAGCAGGCCGTGACGGACACTTCGCCCACTTCGCCCACTTCGCCCACTTGGGTCGCTTTGATCGCAGAAACCGCGCGTCCCGTCTGCACGCGGCGAACGCGTCCCGCTCAGGCCCGCGCCGGGAGTCGGCGCCGCGCCGGTGCGATCTGGCTGAACACCAGCGCCGCCACGATCAGCGTGGCCCCGGCCAGACCGGCCCAGCCCAGCCGTTCGCCCAGCAGTGCCCAGGCAGTGAGGGCGGCAAACACGGGCTCCAGTCCGAAGACGATGGCGCTGCGCATGGCGTCCACCCGCTGCTGGCCCCAGGCCTGCAGGCTCACCACCACCACGCTGGCCAGCAGGCCCAGGTACAGCAGGGCCAGCAAGGCATCGGCAGGCAGGTCGGCTGCGGCGCGCAGCCAGTCCATGTTGCCGCTATGCGCCAGCAGCAGCACTGTGGCCGCCAGCGCCATCACCGTGGCCTGCGCAGCGGCCATGCGTGTGGCGCGCAGCGGCTGGGCGGCGTTGCGCCGGGCGCATTCCTCCAGCGCCAGGATGTACAGCGCGTAGAACACCGTGCTGGTCAGCGTCAGCGTATCGCCCAGGTTCCACGGCTCGTTCTCGTGGAACATCAGTGCCATGCCCGCCAGCGCCATGGCGCACGCCGCCCACAGCCGCCAGCCGTAGCGCCGGCCCAGCAGCGCCATGGCCATCAGCGGCACCACCAGCACGTTGAGCCCGGTCACAAAAGCGTTGCGGTTGCTGCTGGTGCGCGCCAGCCCCTCGATCTGCAGCCAGAACGCCAGGAATAGCAGCAGGCCCAGCCCGCAGCCCCACAGCCGCTCGGGCCGGCGCATGCCCCACCACAGCGGCGCCAGCACGGCCAGCGCGATCACAAAGCGCAGGCAGATGATCTGCAGTGCACCGAGGTGGGCCGACAGCAGCTTCATCGCGGGAAACGTGGTGCCCCACACCACGGTCACCACCAGCAGGGCCAGCAGGCCCAGGCGTTCGGGTTTCATACAGTCCTACACCAAAAAGAAAAAGGCTGGCCGGTTTCCCGGCCAGCCTGTCCAGGGGCCTGTGCGGCAGAAGGCGTCGAAGCGAAACGGGCGAAAACTGAGGATCGCGTGGTGCTACCGACCAGCCCAGGGTGGGCCCTGGGCGCAGGCGGTAGTGCTGCGCGACACCGGTTTTTCGCGCGTTGCAGCCGATGCTCCTTCTGCCGCGCAGGCTCCTAGGCCAACGCCGGGATCAGTTGAACAGGTAACGGGCCTGCAGGTTCAGGCGCAGCATGTCGCCCTGCTGGCCGTCAAACGTGGTGCGACGGCCGCCGATGAGTTCGCCGCCCAGCTCCACGTTCTTGATCGGCAGGTAGTACATGCCGGCGTGCCACTGGTAGAGCTTGTGGTTGCCTTCTGCGCCGTAGGCGTTCACGTAGGCGTCGCCCAGCTGGTTGCGCGAGCGGACCATGCCCAGCGAGATCGTGCCGCGCAGCTGTTCGCTGAAGATGTTGGACAGGCCCAGCACCACGCCCTGCGATTTATCGAGGCGCACGGTGCCGCCGTCGAGCACAGGGTAATTGGTGCCCACCAGGTACGCGCCATCGCCGTCGCCGTCCAGGCGCGTGTACTGCGCCATCAGCGTGGTGGTGCCGGTGATCTTGTAGCCGGCGCCCAGGCCAAAGCCCATGCCGCGCTTGCTCACGCCGTTCACGCGCTGCTCGTGCGAGAGCAGGCGAACGTTGACGTTGCCCCAGTCGTAGGCCTTGTCGGCGCGGGCCACCAGGTTGGGGCTGCGTGCGCCGTCGGCAGGCTCTTCCACCGCAAACTGGAACTTGGCCAGGCTGGGATTGTTGTAGGTGTAGCGGATCTGCGCGGGGCGGCGGAAGGTGGCGCCGGGCGGGCCGTTGAAGTCCACCGTTTCGGGCAGGTTGTCCACGTCCATGAAGGTCGACCAGGTCTGGCCGATCAGCCAGCCGGCGTACTCGCCGTAGGCGTGGCGCAGGCGCAGGCGGTTGCGGTTGCACTCGCTGCCGCAGTAGGCATAGAAGTCGGCTTCGATCTTGGTGTTGAAGGCGCCGACCGAGGTGGGCGTGGACGTTTCAAAGCCAAAGCGCGAGGTCTGCGCGGTCAGGCTGGTCTTGCCGCTGCCGGTCTTGCCCAAGGGCTGCTCCATCAGGTTGGTGAAGGTGTCGCCGGGGGCGGTGCCCTTGGCGTCCTTGACCATGTTGGCCTCGGCATAGCCGTAGATGCGGATGGAGGTCTCGCTGCCGGGCAGGCGGAAGCTGCCGGGGATGTCGCCCAGCACCACAGCGTCCTTTTGCTTGAGCTCGACCGCGTCGATGCGGTCATTCCAGGCCGAGGCTGACGCGGCGGGGGCTGCTGCAGGGGCTTGCGCCTGCTGGGCCTTGAGCTGGTTGAGCTCGGCGCGCAGGGCCTTGAGCTCGTTGCGCATGTCTTCGAAATCCTTGGCGGTCTGGGCGAACGCTGCGGGTGGCAGGCTGCACAGGCCGGCGGCCATCAGGGCGAGGAACGTGTGGTTCAGTTTCATGGGAGTCACTCCGGTAGGGGTTATGGTTTTTCTGGGGTCGCCGTGGACCTGGATCTCAGGTGTCCACGGCGTTTGGGGTGTGCTGGAGCGTGCTGCGAGAACGCAGGGGGTGTTTCATTTCAGCCCGTCATGCGGCCAATGAACGCGCGGATGCGGTCGTTGGCGGGGTTGCTGAAAAACGCCTGCGGCGGCGCGTCGTGGGCAATGCGGCCCTGGTCGAAGAACATCACGCGGTCGGCCACCTCGCGCGCAAAGCCCATCTCGTGGGTCACCACGATCATGGTCATGCCGCCGCGGGCCAGTTCGCGCATCACGTCCAGCACTTCCTGCACCATCTCCGGGTCCAGCGCCGAGGTGGGCTCGTCGAACAGCATCACCTTGGGTTGCATGGCCAGCGCCCGGGCAATGGCCACGCGCTGCTGCTGCCCGCCCGAAAGCTGCCAGGGGTACTTGTGCGCATGGGCCTGCATGCCCACGCGGGTCAGCAACGCCATGGCCTGCTCGTTGGCCTGGGCGCGCGGGGTGTGGCGGATGCGGCGGGGCGCCAGCGTCACGTTGTCCAGCACGCTCATGTGACCGAACAGGTTGAACTGCTGGAACACCATGCCCACTTCGCTGCGCTGTTTTTGCAAGGTAGGCAGGTCGTCCGTCACCTCGACACCATCGATGGTGATGCGGCCCGCGTCGTGCGGTTCGAGCCGGTTGATGGCGCGCAGCAGCGTGCTCTTGCCCGAGCCCGACGCGCCGATGATCACGGTGACCTCGCCGGTGTTGAACACGGTGGACACGTCGCGCAGCACCTGGTGGCTGCCAAACGACTTACAGACCCCGTCGACCACGATGAAGGGAGTGGGCTGCGCGCTCATTGGTTGCGGCCCTCCACATCAAACCGGTACTCCACCGCGTTGCTGATCTGCGTGACCAGTGTGGTCAGCAGCAGGTAGGTGATGGCTACGGTAGACAGCGTGGCAATGGGCTGGAAGGTGGCCGACTGGATGCGGTTGCCCACGTTGGTCAGCTCGACCACACCGATGGCGTACGCCAGCGACGAATCCTTGAGCAGCGCAACAAAGTTGCTTACCAGCGGCGGCAGCGAGATCTTGAACGCCTGCGGAAACACGACGTCGAGGAACACATGCACGCGGCCCAGGCCCAGCGCCTTGGCGGCTTCGGTCTGGCCGCGCGGCACCGCCAGCAGGCCGGCGCGGATGGCTTCGGCGTTGTAGGCGCCCACGTTCAGGCCCAGTGCCAGCACGGCAGCGGCAAAGTCGGGCAGGTTCAGGCCGGGCACCAGCACCGGCAGCGCAAAGTACACAAACAGGATCTGCACCAGCAGCGGCGTGCCGCGGATCACCCAGATGTAGAAGCTGGCCACCCAGCGCACGGCGACCCAGCGGGCGGTGCGCGCCAGGGCGGCGCCCGTGCCCAGCGCCAGGCCCAGCGTGCCGCTCACCAGCGTGAGCCACAGCGTCATGCGCGCACCGTCAGAGAACGCCTGCGCGTTGGGCCCGATGGGGTCGGGCAGGAAGGACAGCAGCTTGCCGAGCAGCGCCAGAGCCAGCACGATCAGCACCACGGCCGAGATGAGGGTGGCATTGCTGCGCTGCTGGCGGGTCCAGCGCTGGGGCCAGAGGGCGATGAGCATCAGGAATTCCGGTTCAGGATCGAAAAGGAAGGGTCTGCGGACCGGCAGGCAGGCAGCGCGGCAGACGACGCAGGGCGCAAGCGGCATGAACGGCATGCACGGCATGCACGACGCCACAGCGGGCGCCCGCCGCCATCACGGCGCGGGCGGGCGGGCAGTGCGCAGGCAGCGGCGTGCGCGCTGGCGTCAGTTGCAGCGAACGTCTTCGTTGAAATACTTCTTGGACAGTGCGGCGTAGCTGCCGTCGGCCATCACCTCGGCCAGCGCCTTGTTCCAGCCACCGGCCAGCGAGCTGTTGCCCTTGGACACGGCAGCCGCAATGCGCTCGATGAACAGCATCTCGCCCAGCTTGAAGCCGGCGCCGGGGTTCTTCTCGGCCACGGCCTTGGCGACGAAGCGGTCGGTCACCCAGGCGTCCACGCGGCGCGAGTTCAGGGCGCTGCGCGCGTCCACGTCGGTGGGGAAGTTCTTCATTTCCTTGATGGCCGAGACCTTCTGCACGTTCTCCAGGTAGCTGGTGCCGGTCTGCACGGCCACCACCTTGCCAGCCAGGTCCTTGGCGCTCTTGATGGCAGGGTCCATGGCAATGATCATGCCGCCCGAGCAGTAGTGCGGCTCGGTGAAGGTGACGGCCTTGGCGCGCTCTTCGGTGATGCCGTGCGAGGCAATCACCAGATCCCAGCGATCCTGGCGCAGGCCGGTGAGCAGTGCGTCAAAACCCAGGGTCTTCCACTGGATCTTCAGGCCCATCTTCTTGGCCACCAGCTCGGCCACTTCCACTTCAAAGCCGGTGAGCGTGGTGCCGTTGAAGAAATTGAACGGGGCGAACTGGCCTTCGGTCGCGATGAGGATCTTGCCGTCTTTCCTGACCTCCTCCAGCGTGCGGGCCTGGGCGGCAAATGCGGCGCAGAGGGCTACGGCGGTGGCAACAGCCTTGAAGAATTTCATGGAGCGGGTCCTGTCGGGGTATTTCAGGTACAAAAAATCCGGCCTGCTGGTGAGCAGGCCGGAAGCTGGTGCGACGGATGCAGAGCCATCGCAAAACGCGAAGGCTGCCGTCATCAAGTGGACATGATTATAAAGATGGGGCTTTTCCCCGGGGTAGCGCGAACCGGCCGTGCACCCCGGTTGTGGGCGAATTCACAACAGGTTTAGGGGCACCCCCCAAGCCGGGGGCCTGCCTGGTGCTTCAGCGCAGGAAGGCGTCGTAGCCGGTCTTGAGGATCAGCGTGCTGACGACCAGGATGAAAATGCCGCGCACAAACCCGGTGCCATGCTTGAGCGCCAGGTGGGTGCCCAGCAGGCTGCCCACCACGTTGGCCACTGCCAGCGTCACGGCAAAGTGCCACCACACATGCCCCTTGGCGGCAAACAGCGCAATGGCGGCGATGTTGGTGGCGCAGTTGAGCAGCTTGGCCGACGCCGACGCATTGAGGAAGTCGTAGCCCAGCAGGCGCACGAACAGGAACACGAAGAAGCTGCCGGTACCGGGCCCGAAGAAGCCGTCGTAAAAACCGATGAGCACCCCGATGAGGCAGGCCGCAACCAGCTCGGCCCGGCCGGTGTACCGCGGGGCGTGGTGGCGGCCCAGTTCTTTCTTGGCCAGTGTGTAGGCCAGCACGCCCAGCAGCACCAGCGGCAGCAGCTTGCGCAGGAAGTCGGCCGACATTACCGTCACGGCCCAGGCACCGGCAAACGAGCCGGCAAACCCGGCAGCGGCGGCCGGCAGCATGGCCGACCAGCGGATCTGCACCCGGCGGCTGTATTGCCAGGTGGCCATGGCCGTGCCCCACACCGACGCCGCCTTGTTGGTGCCCAGCAAGGTGGCGGGCGGGGCGGCCGGGAAGGCGGCAAACAGCGCGGGCACCATCACCAGCCCGCCGCCGCCCACGATGGCATCCACAAAGCCGGCCAGCAGCGATGCCAGGGTAATAAAAATCCATTCCATCGCAGCATTTTCGCACCCAGTGTGCTATCAAATTGATACTGCCGGGCGTTGCCGGCCGCTGGCCTGGCATCCGATGGGGCGGGAAATAAAAAAGGCGCTGGGATCGCCAGCGCCTGAAAGGTGTTGCACCTCGTTGGGTGCTTGGAATTTGTTGGTTGTAGAGGTTGTCTCCTCGGCCCCTCGCTTGGCACACCGAAGCGCGCTTTCGAGTGGCGTGACTGTACGTTGCTGCACCGCAGCAGTGCATTGGGGGTTTCCCGCCCCCGTAGTGCTGCGAAAGCGGCGCGGGGCCGCGGTTTTGCACCGTTCCGGTGCGCAACTATCAGGCCGTGCGCCGCGCTGCCACGATCCACTCGGCCGCCCGCTCAGCCAGCATCAGCGTGGGTGAGTTGGTGTTGCCGCTGGTGATGGTGGGCATGGCCCCGGCGTCCACCACGCGCAGGCCGTCGATGCCGCGCACGCGCAGTTGCGAGTCGAGTACGGCCATCGGGTCGCCGTCGCGCCCCATCTTGGTGGTGCCCACGGGGTGGAAGATGGTGGTGGCGATGTCGCCCGCCAGCCGCGCCAGGTCTTCGTCGCTTTCAAACTGCACGCCGGGCTTCCACTCTTGCGGCTGGTACTTGGCCAGTGCCGGCTGGGCCACGATGCGGCGGGTGACGCGCAGGCTGTCGGCCGCCACCTGGCGGTCTTCGGGGGTGCTCAGGTAGTTGGGGGCAATGGCGGGTGCGGCCTTGAAGTCGGGGCTCTTGATGTTCACGGTGCCGCGACTGGTGGGGTTGAGGTTGCACACGCTGGCGGTAAAGGCCGGAAAGCTGTGCAGCGGCTCGCCAAACGCATCAAGCGACAGGGGCTGTACGTGGTATTCGATGTTAGGCCACGGCTGGTCGGCACTGCTGCGGGTGAACGCGCCTAGCTGCGAAGGTGCCATGCTCATCGGGCCGGTGCGTTTGGCCAGGTATTCCAGCCCGATGCGCGCCTTGCCCCACAGCGAACTGGCCAGCGTGTTGAGCGTGGTCACACCGTTGACCTTGAACACCGCACGGATCTGCAGGTGGTCCTGCAGGTTGGCGCCCACGCCGGGCAGGTCGTGCACCACGTCGATGCCGTGCTGGCGCAGCAGTGCTGCGGGGCCGATGCCGGACAGCTGCAGGATCTGCGGCGAGTTCACGGCCCCCGCGCTCAGGATCACTTCGCGTGATGCGGTGGCGGTGATCATCTGCGTGCCATCCCACACCTGCACGCCGGTGCAGCGCTTGCTGCCGTCGGGCCGGGTTTCGATGTTCAGCCGGGTCACGTGGGCGCTGGTCCACATCTCGAAGTTGGCCCGCCCGTAGCAGGTGGGCCGCAAAAAGGCCTTGGCGGTGTTCCACCGAAAACCGTTTTTCTGGTTGACCTCGAAGTAGCCCACGCCTTCGTTGCTGCCGCCGTTGAAGTCATCGGTGGCCGGGATGCCGGCTTGCTGCGCCGCCTGCGCAAAGGCATCCAGCACATCCCAGCGCAGGCGCTGCTTTTCCACGCGCCACTCGCCGGTGCTGCCGGTGGCCTTGTTGCCATGCAGGCGCTTGAAGTTCTCGTTGGCGCCTTCGGGCTGGTCCAGGCGCCAGTGGTCCTCATGGCGGCGGAAGTAGGCCAGGGTGTTGTCCCAGCGCCAGCTGTCGTCGCCCGTCAGCGCGGCCCACTGGTCGTAGTCGCGCGCCTGGCCGCGCATGTAGATCATGCCGTTGATGCTGCTGCAGCCGCCCAGCGTCTTGCCGCGCGGGTAGCGCAGCGTGCGGCCGTTCAGGCCCGCGTCGGGTTCGGTGTGGTAGAGCCAGTCGGTGCGCGGGTTGCCGATGCAGTAGAGGTAACCCACGGGGATGTGGATCCAGTGGTAGTCGTCCTTGCGACCGGCTTCGATCAGCAGCACGCGGTAGCGGCCCGCGCTCAGGCGGTTGCTCAGCAGTGCACCGGCCGTGCCGCCGCCAATGATGATGTAGTCGAACTCCGCCGTTTCCGCCATGCCATCGTCTCCGGATGATATTTGTAATGTTGATGGTGCCACTTGCGCAGCCGCAGGCGAGTATGCGCACCAAACCTGCCACAGGCCAATGATTTCGGCAAAATTACATCATTTGAAAAGCTGATATCAACCATGTCTGCTGTCGAACCCCAGGCGCTGCGCGCCTTTGTGGCCGTGGCCCGCGAGGGCAGCGTTTCGCGCGCGGCGCAGCAGCTGCACCTGTCGCAGCCGGCTGTGAGCCTGCAGCTCAAGGCGCTGGCGCAGCAGACGGGCCTGACGCTGTTCACCCGCACCTCGCGCGGGCTGGCCCCCACGCGCGATGCTGCCGTGCTGCTGCCCCAGGCCGAGCGTGTGCTGGCCGCGCTGGCCGACTTTGGCCAGGCGGCGCAGAACCTGCACGGCGCCGTGCGCGGCACGCTGCGCATCGGCACCATCCTCGACCCCGAGTTCACGCGGCTGGGCGCGTTTCTGGGCGCCTTCATCGACGCGGCCCCGCAGGCCGACACCGACCTGCGCCAGGCCATGAGTGGAGACCACCTGGCACCGTTGGCCCGCGGCGCGCTGGATGTGGCCTTCTACCTGGGCGATGCGAACGCCGATGCGCCGGGCTACGGCGCTGCCGGGGCGGATTTTGCGCAGCGCACGCTCACCCGCTTTTCATACCGCGTACTGGCCCCGGCGGGCTGGGGCCCCCAGGTGCTGGGGCGCGACTGGCGGGCGCTGGCAGCGCTGCCGTGGCTGGGCACGCCGCCGGCCTCGGTGCACCACCGGCTGCAGGCCGCCGTGTTCGGCCCAGGCTCAACAGCCGGGGTGGAGCCGCGGCGCGTGGCGCTGGTCGACCAGGAATCCAGCATGCTGGACCTGGTGCGCTCGGGCGTGGGGCTGTCGCTGGTGCGCGACGCCATTGCCATGCGCGAGGCCCAGGCCCGCGGCCTGGTGGTGGCCGACCAGGTGCAGCTGGAATGCTCGCTGGCCGTGGTGTGGCTGCGCTCGCGCGCGCAGGAGCCGCTGATTGCGGCAGCGCTGGCGGCGTTGTCGCTGGCGTGGGATTGACCCCGCCGCTGCGCCGCTGCGGGAGGCCCGCGCGCACCGTCGGGCGTCAGGTGTTGCGCTGCGGCCCTGTCGCGCGTTCGGTGGGCGCTGAAATTGCACCCCGCGCGCAGCGCACGCGTTAGGATGCCGACTGATTTCTGGCGTGTGCCCGGCGCGGGTGCCTGTGCGGTGTGCACGGAGCTGGCCGGGCTGGATGGAAAGGTCCGGCAGGCCTGCTGACCCCGCCACGGCGTCCTGGCTGGCAGCGGATGCGGGGTTTGCTGCGGCAGGCTTGCGGGTTCGTGCACCTGTCGCCACACGCCCCCTGTTGCTGCTGCCCGTTTCTCTGCCCGCCTTGCCCACCAACGCAACCCTTTCGCCGGATCTCGTGCCCCGCCTCGTTGTGGAAGCGGGCGCGCAGCCTGCCGCGCGCACGGCGCAGGTGCTGGGGCGCTGGGGCGCGGCCGAAATGGCCGACCGCAAGGTCGTGCAGGCCCTGCGCAGCCAGCTCGAAGCCACGCCGCCCGCCGTCGATGTGGCCTGGGACCTGCGTGGCCTGGCGTGGCTGGACCATGTCGGTGCGCAGCTGCTGTGGCGGCACTGGGGCCATGCCTGGCCCGCGCAACTGCAGGTGGCCCCGCGCGAGCGCGACATCCTGGAGCGCGTGGCAGAGTTCACCGTGGCGCCCCCGCCCGAGCAGCCCTGGCGGCTGGCTGATCAGGTTGACCATCTGGGTGTGCTGGTGCTGCACGGCCTGGACCATGCCCGCCACCTGCTGCAGCTCATTGGCCAGCTGGCGCTGGACCTGATCCGCCTGGCGCGCGCGCCGCAGCGCGGGCCCTGGCGCGATGTGTCGGGCCACCTGTACCGCATGGGGGCCACGGCCCTGCCCATCACGGCGCTCGTGGGCTTTCTCATCGGCGTGGTGCTGGCCTACCTGATGAGTTTGCAGTTGCGGCAGTTTGGTGCCGAGTCGTTCATCGTCAACATCCTGGGCATCTCGCTGATCCGCGAGCTGGGGCCCATGCTGGCGGCGATCCTGGTGGCGGGTCGTTCCGGCTCTGCCATCACCGCGCAGATCGGCGTGATGCGCGTGACCGAGGAGTTGGATGCCATGCGCGTGATGGGCATCCCGCACGGGTTTCGGCTGGTGATGCCGCGCACCATTGCCCTGGCCCTTGCCATGCCGCTCATCAGCGTGTGGACCACGCTGGCCGCACTGGCTGGCGGCATGCTGGCGGCCGATGTGGCCATGGACATCTCGCCCTCGTATTTTGTGCAGGCGCTGCCTGCGGCCGTGAAGATCGGCAACCTGGGCCTGGCTGTGGCCAAGTCGGTGGTGTTTGGTGCGTTCATTGCGCTCATCGGCTGCCACTGGGGCCTGCGGGTCAAACCCAACACGCAAAGCCTGGGCGAGGGCACCACGGCGTCGGTGGTCACGTCGATCACCATGGTCATCATCGTGGATGCGCTGTTTGCGATTGCGTTCAAGAACATCGGAATATGAGGTTACATCCCCCTGTGGCGCGTCGCGCCTTCCCCCTTCTCTCGAACTGCTGCGCAGTTCGGGAAGGGGGACGCCGCCAGCGCGGCGGGGCGGCCCTTGCGCGGCGGCCGCTGGCCTGGACCGCGCCAGTTTTGGCGATGGATGGCGGCGCATTCGGTTTGAGGGAGTGCAGCCATGGTTGAGCGCGTCGCCAAGCCCCAACACATTGCTATCCCTCCCGGCGAGCCGCCCATCGTGGATGTGCAGGGCCTGTGGACCACGTTTGGCAAGGGCGATGAAGCCTTTCATGTGCACCAGGACCTGCAGTTCACCGTGCAGCGCGGCGAGATGCTGTCGCTGGTGGGGGGCTCCGGCACAGGCAAGACGGTGCTGTTGCGGCAGATCCTGGGGCTTGCCAAACCATCGCGTGGCCAGGTCACGGTGCTGGGCCGCCCGGCCAGCGAGATGGGGCGCGAGGGCGCGGCCAGCCGGGTGGGCATGCTGTTCCAGCACGGCGCGCTGTTCTCGGCGTTCAACGTGCTCGACAACGTGGCCTTCGCGTTGCGCGAGCAGGGCACGCTGCCGGCTGACCTCGTGCGCGATGCCGCGCTGGTCAAGCTGCAGATGGTGGGCCTCAAGCCCGAGCACGCCAGCCGCATGCCCGCGGACCTGTCGGGCGGCATGGTCAAGCGCGTGGCGCTGGCCCGCGCGCTGATGATGGACCCGCCGCTGCTGCTGCTCGATGAGCCCACGGCCGGGCTGGACCCCAGCAGTTCCGACGACTTTTGCACGCTGCTGCGCGAACTGCGCGCTGCCCTGGGCCTCACGGTGGTGATGGTCACGCACGATCTGGATACGCTGTTTGCGCTCTCCACCCGCGTGGCCGTGCTGGCCGATAAAAAGGTCATCGTCACCGGGCCGCCGCACGAGGTGGCGCATTTTTCGCACCCGTTCATCGAGCACTTCTTCATGGGCGAGCGCGGCCGCCGTGCCATGGCCCCGGTGCAGGCTGCGGCTGCACCGGCGGGTCCGGGCAGCGTGGTCACCACAGACAAGGAACACCCCTGATGGAAAACAAATCCCACGCCCTGGCTGCGGGCGTCTTCGTGCTGCTGGTGGCTGCCATGCTGGCCGGCCTGGCCGTCTGGCTCACGCGCGACAACGCCAACTACGCGCTGTACGAGCTGTCCACCAAGGACGGTGTGGGCGGCCTGCAGCCCCAGGCGGCCGTGCGCTACAAGGGCGTGGCCGTGGGCAAGGTCACGCGCATCGGGTTCGATGCGCAGGTGCCCGGCAACGTGCTGATCCGCATAGCCGTGAGCGAGCAGGCGCCCCTGAGCCGTACCACCTTTGCGGTGCTGGGCTACCAGGGCGTCACGGGCCTGGCGCACATCCTGCTGGACGACAGCCTGCAACCCTACCCGGAGCTGCCGCCGGGCCCCAGCGGCCTGCCGCGCCTGCCCCTCAAGGCATCGCCCTTTGGCAAGCTGGCCGAGCAGGCGCCCGCCATCCTCGGGCAGGTGGAAGAGGCCACGCGCCGCATCAACCGTCTGCTGGGCGACGGCAACCAGCAGCAGCTGTCCGAAGCGCTGGCCCACATCAACCAGGCCGCGGCCGGCATCAACACCCTCACGCAGCGGCTCGACACCACGCTGACCCAGCGGCTGGACCCCGCGCTGGCTGCGTTGCCCCCGCTGGCGGTCGATGCGCGCCAGACGCTGCAGTCGCTGCGCAAGGCCGGCGACAGCGTCACCACGCTGGCCACCGACTTTGGCGAGACCACGCGCCGCCTTACGGCCGACGGCGGCGCCATCGACCAGATCAACGTGGGCACGCAGGCGCTGGCCCGGGCTGCCGACCAGTTCAGCACCGCCACGCTGCCGCGCCTGAACCGCGCTGCCGACGACACGGGCCGCGCGGCCCGCCAGATTGGCCGCACTGCTACGGGCGTGCAGGACAACCCCCAGCTGTTCATCTACGGCTCGGGTCGCATCCCGCCCGGCCCCGGTGAGCCCGGTTTTGCCGCCCCTTGAGGAGACCGTATGTTCACTATTAAAACTATAGCTAACCAGGCAATAAATTCAGGCGCTACAGCCGTTTTTGGCCTGATTTTCCTTGCGGGATGCTCTGCGCTGCCTCAGCCCCCGGCACGACCGGCCCTGTACGACTTCGGGCCCGGGCCCGCGGTGCAGCCGGCGGCGGAGCGCCGCATGCCGCAGCTGCCTGCGCTCACGCTCGACGACATCGAGGCCCCCGGCGTGACCGAGGGCAGCAACGCTGTGCTGTACCGCCTGGCCTATGCCGACGCGCAGCAGCTGCGCCCCTACAGCCAGGCCCGCTGGAGCCAGCCGCCTGCGCTGCTGTTCCACCAGCGCCTGCGCGAGCAGCTCGGCCAGCGCCGCGCCATCCTGCGACCGGACAACGGCGCCGCCCTGGCGCGCAACCCCGAGCTGGGCGGGCGGCTGCCCCCGGTGCTGCGCGTGGAGCTGGAGGAGTTCAGCCACATCTTCACCAGCCCCACCGACAGCGCCGGCGTGGTGCGCGTGCGCGCCACCGTGGTTGATTTGCTGCCCGAAGGCGAAACCCTGCGCGGCCAGCAGGTGTTTCTGGTGCGCACGCCTGCGCGCACAGCCGACGCGCCAGGCGGTGTGGCAGCGCTCGCGCAGGCCTCCACCCAGGTGGCCGATGAAGTGGCTGCGTGGCTGGAGCAGGCGCTGCCGCCACAGCGCAAATAGTCCGTGCCCGCAGGTCCGGAGACGGGCGAGGCAATGGCGGGTGCGGACAGCCCAGCCGTGGTGACCTGTTGGTGAGCCCTTTGGAACAGCTGGTGGTTGGGGCGGTCGGCCATCGCCACTTACAACGTTGCCGCGCACAGTGCCCGGACTGCACTGAGCCAGCCGCATCCGCACAGGCACCCGATGATGGCGATGCCATGGCATGCGGAGCGGGTTGGTGCAGGCGTGGTGGCCAGGCTCATTGGCCCATCCTGACAACGGCCAGCAGGCTAGCGGCGTGGTGCATCGGCGTACATGGTGTCAAACGGGCGCCACTGCACATCGCGCGTACGCTCAGGTTGCAATGCTGCGCCGCCTGCGAGCCTGACGCACTCTCGTCGCATCTTGTACTGCGGACTGCTGCGGGGCAGCGCGCTCGCAGTTGGAGCGGGGCGCGCCATCGCGCGTGGCCCGCAGGCGGTGTTCCTGCGGTAAACCGCGCTATTCAGCCCATGAAGCCGAGGTTCACCGGGTAGTCCGGCCGGTTCGCCGCAGCGCCAAAGTGCGTGATGTTGGGCAGCATGCCCACCAGTTCGCTGTCGGCCACACCAAACCATTTGGCCAGTGTGGCAGCGTACTGGTCCACCGAAGTGGTCGGCAGCAGTCGACCCTGGCCCACATGCCACTGGTCTTCAGGCGCCTGGGTGTTGGTGACGCTCACCGGTGGGGGCGTGCCGTAGAACGCACCGCCCTTGACAGCGCCGCCCACCATGAAGTGGTGGCTGCCCCATCCGTGGTCCGAGCCATCGCCGTTGGAGCTGAGCGTGCGGCCGAAGTCTGAGGCAGTGAATGCAGTCACCTTGTCGGCCACGCCGAGTTCCCGGGTCGCTTCATAAAACTGCGTCATCGCATCGCTCAGGCGCTGCATCAGCGTGGGTTGCTGGCTGATGAGGTTGTCGTGCAGGTCGAAGCCGCCCAGCGACACCAGGAACACCTGGCGCTTGCTGCCCAGTGCGTTGCGCGATGCAATGAGGCGCGCCACCGTCTTGAGCTGGTCCGCCAGCGGGTTGCCGGCAGGAAACGGCGTGGCCACGACCGCGGAGGCCAGTGCGCTGGAAACCTGGGTTTCGGACGTGACGGCGCGGCGCGTTACGCGGTTGTATTCGTTTTCGAGGGTCTGGGCGCTTGACTGCTGGATCAGGGTTGTCAGTGCCGAGCGCACTGCCGTCGAGCCGTACACGTTGTTCTTTACACCATTGATGGCCACAGCACCGTTGGTACTGACCTGGTAGGAGAGAGCCGAGTCCCCGGACAGGAACACCGCATTGCCGGTGACCGAAATGCAGGTGAACAGCGAATTGCCGTTGGATGACAAGGCAAGGTCGCCCAGGTTACCGCCCCAGCCCACTGTGGATCCTTCGGGCGACGAAGACTGCCAGACCGACTGCTGGTCGTTGTGGGAGAACAGCTTGGGCGGCAGGGGGTACAGCGTACGGTTGCCGCTGTTGTACTCAGTGCGCGTCAGCGGAACCACCAGCGGCCCCACGTTGAGTTGCACCGCTGCCTTACCAGCGTTGAACAGGTTGGTCAGCCCTGTCATGGCGGGATGCAGCGCATACTGCCGGCCCCCGGCCAGCTCGTTGCCGGGTGTGGGTTTGAGCAGCGTGTTGAAGAGGTCGGCCTTGGCCAGTGCAATGCCGCCCGCCGTCTGCCCGGCGCCCCCACCGCGGATGGTGCTGTAGCGGTTGTAGGTGGCGTCGTCGTAGGTGACGACCGTGTTGGCGTAGTCGTTGCCTCCGTACAGGAAGACGCAGACCAGGGCCTTGTAGTCGGTGGCATCGAACGCTGCGGCCTCGCCCATCGCGGCGAGGTTGAGTGCAAAGGGCAGTGCGGTTCCGGCAAGGCCGAGCTGGCTGGACCGGCGCAGGAAGGCCCGGCGCGTGTGGAGTTCTGGCTGAAGCAGGTGCATGGCGGTTGGCTTCGGTTGGGTTCTGTGCGGGGTGGGCCGACTTACTACTTCTGGACCAGGTACTCGGCCGAAGCCATGACCAGGAACACTGCCGCAGCCACGCGATCGCGCCTGGCGTTGTCGGTGCTGGCAGTCGTGAGAGGGGTGGCCTTGAGTGCGTCGGCGATGAGCTTGACCGTGGCCGCCGAGAGCTGGCCCGCGGTCATCAGCAGATTGACGCGCGCCACCAGTGCATCCGCGTCCAGCACCAGAGCCAGCTCGTTGGCATAGGTGGCCGTGATGTCGTAGCCGTTGTTCGCGGTGCTGGTGTTGTTGGGCAGTTCGGGCGCATTGACGAAGATGCCATTGCGGATCACGGTCTGCATGTAGTTCAGGTAGCCGCCCACGCTGCTTTCGTTGACGAGCTGAAACTCGGGCGCCACCGCACCCGCAGTGGCCAGGGCCGTCGATGGGGGGATGTAACCCGGGCGGAAAAAATTGAACACCGAGGGCGAGCGCAGCGGGCTCTGGCCCAGGCGCGAGCCCGCGTCGCTGGTGTTGCCGATCTTCCAGCTGCCGCGGGCCGAGGTGATGCCGAAAGTGCGGCCCCATTGCACGAAGCGCAGCATGGGCTCGCGCAGCTTGCCAAAGCCCGGTTGCACCAGGCCTGATGGCGCCCGCGCTTCATCGTCCAGCAAGATGGCCTTGACGACAGCGCGCATGTCGCCCCGTACGCCGAGGCCGTTGTTGTCAAAGGCCGCGGCCACACGGGCCACGTAGGCGGGCGACGGGTTACTGGTCACCAGCCGCTGGATCATCTGCTTGCCGATGAACGGGCCCACATTGGGGTGGTTGAAGATGGCGTCCAGTGCGGTCTTCAGCGCTGCAGCGCCGGGTGTGCTGGCTGGGATCTTGGTGTTCAGGAACTCGGCGGCCAGCGTGGAATGACGCGATTCCGTCAGTGCCATGGGCAGCCTGGCGAAGGTGGTGCTGGGCACCACGCGCGTTGTGCCTGGCACCGTGGTCGGCGTGTTCTGCGACATGTCGTAGTCATAGCCGGTAAAAACGCGGGCCAGATTGGTCACGTCGCTCTGGGTGTAGCTGTCTTCCGGCTTGCCGGCCCCATCGCGCTTGGGGGTACCGTCCGCATTGAGCTTGATGAGCCCGATGGACATCAGCTGCAGCACTTCGCGGGCGTAGTTTTCGTCCGGCTGGCGACCGGTGGCGGTGTTCTCCTTCTGGTTGCCGCGCGTGTTCAGGTAGTAGCCCATCGCCGGGTTGAGCGTGACGTCTTCCAGCAGCTTGCGGTAGTTGCCGAAGGCGTTGGTGCACAGCTGGTCCCAGTAGTGCGCCATGGCGTGGCTGCGCCAGTTGAAATCCAGGCCGGTGAGCGACACCACGCAGATTTCCGACAGCGCAAGCGCCACACGCCTGCGCATCCCGTCCGGGGATTGCATGAGCTGGTGCCAGATCATGTAGTCGGCGGGGTAGGTCTGGTCGTAGTAGTCGACGCTGACGGAAGCGTAGCCGCGCTGGTTGAGCCAATCCCATCCGCTGATGCCTGGCGTCGCGTTGAACTGACTATCCACCCAATCGGCATACGTGGTGCCACGCAGCGCGGCAATCTCGGCGGTGGACGCCGAAAACTGCGCCTGCAAAAGGAAGCGCGCGGCTTCCTGGTCCGTGGTTGCGGCTTTGTACGCGTAGCTTCCCAGCGTGGGTGGAGCGGGGGGCGCTGGCGTTGGCGCGGGGCCGGGTGCCGGTGGCGAAGGGGCGGGCGCAGGACCCGGGGCAGGCGCAGGCCCCGGAATCGGCGCAGGCGCCGGGGCGGCGCCGGGGGGGACGGCAGGACTGGGCGGCGCCAGCGGCTGTGCCGGACTGCCCCCGCTTTCTCCGCCCCCACAGGCAGCCAACGCTACTGAAGCAAACAACGCCGCCAGGCCGGCGGGTGTTGCACCGGCGCTGCCCTCTTGCGTGAGCGTGGTGGTTGCCTCTCTTTGCGCCTCGGGCATCTGTGTGGCCAAGGCTTCTTCGTTTGATTTTTGCATGATCGTGGGACGGGGATCGCCCGCTTGCTGCGGCGCCTTGTTACTTCAACACACACTTTCAATGGCTGCCCGACACAAACGTCACGAAAAGAAACCTTCGTATGACAGTTTGTGGCACCGCACGGTCAATGGGCGTTGCCCATCCGATTCGGGCCGCCGGCGGATTTCCGTTCAAAGCAGAAACCGGGCCAAGTTCGCTGAGTTCAGGGGCGCCCTGCGTGCTCCGTACACACCGTCTTGGCGCTCGCTCTTAACGGCGCGTCCCGTTCGCAGAACAAATCGCGTACGAACCAAAAGTTACATGGTGGGTTGCGTTGCCACCATGAGCCGCGTTGCACAGGCTGCGCCACATCTTTCCTGACGACTGGCAGAGCGCTCTCTGTCACACGCTGTAGTCGCGCACTGACGCGCCTCGCACGGCTGCGCCTACGTTGCAGGCGCTGCTTGATCCCTAAAGTCATTCCCATCGCATCCAGCACCTGTTCCACGCAACCCGAGTGGATGGCTGAGCGAAGTTTCTGGAGGATGCACACCATGAATGAAGACACCGTCAAGGGCAACTGGAAGCAGTTCAAGGGAAAGATGGTTGAGCAGTGGGGCAAGCTCACCGATGACGATTTCGATGTCATCGACGGCAAGCGCGAACAGCTGCTTGGACGCGTGCAGGAACGTCACGGGATCGCACGCGACGCCGCTGAAAAGCAGCTCAGCGACTGGCAAGCCCGCCATCCCGACTTTCGCTTCAACGGCTGACCCTGCAGCCTGCGTGGTCTGTTTCTGCCCGTCGGGTCTGACGGCCCGGTACGCGCTCTTCCCCCTGACACCTGATTTGAGGAAAAAACCATGAAAAACCTGACCCATACCCTGATCGCCTCTGTGTGCGCCGGCCTGATGGCCACCTCGGCCTTCGCCATGACCGGCGAGGAGCACAAAACCGCCAAGGACCGAATTTCGGCGGATTACAAGGCCGCCAAGCAAAAGTGCGATGCGCTCAATGGAAACGCCAAGGACGTTTGCATGAAGGAAGCCAAGGGCGCAGAAGACGTGGCCAAGGCGGAGCTTGAATCCCAGTACAAGCCCAGCGAGCGCAACACCCGCAAGCTGGCAGAAGCCCGGGCGGATGCCGAATACAACGTTGCCAAGGAAAAGTGTGACGACCAGCAAGGCAATGCCAAGGATGTCTGCGTGAAGGACGCGAAGGCCGCCCATGTGAAGGCCAAGGAAAACGCCAAGGTGGCTGCGGCACAGGCCAAACCGGCCGCGACCGCCGCCGGCCAGGGCGCTGCTGTGGCCGAAGCCCGCAAGGACGCCTCGGCCGAGAAGAACGAGGCCAACTACAAGGCGGCCCGCGAACGTTGCGATGCAATGTCGGGCGACGCCAAGTCCAAGTGCGTGGACGACGCCAAGCGCGTGCACAACCAGAACTGACCGCGGTCGGTGCCGCCGGGCACGCGCTTGAGCGGCCTGTCGGCCCGCGGTTCCTGTTCCTCCCCATCACAAAGCCCCGCCTTGCGGGGCTTTGTCGTGTGCGGCCTGGCGCCTGGCTCTTTGGGAAGGCAACGCATCTGGCAAACATGGTGCGAACAGGCCCTGGTGCCATCCCGTGCGGCCGAGGCAGCGCGTTTGGCGCATCCGGTCTGGTGCGCAGGCGCCCCCTAACGCTGACCTGGGTCAATGCTCCGCGCGCGCAGGCTGCTTAAGCTTGCGGCGACCCGCATGGCTGCCGTTGCGCCGTGCTGGCTACAGGCTTTCGTTCACATCCCCACCCCAAGGATTTCGCCATGGCCCGACTGGAATGGTCTGACGCGCTCAACCTCGATCTGCCCCTGATGGATGACATTCACCAGGAGTTCGTCGAGCTGCTCTCTGTGGTCGATGGCGCCGACGATGCGCAGCTGCTGCCTGCGTGGCAGGCCCTCGTGGAGCACACCGACCATCACTTTGCGCAGGAAGACGCCTTCATGGCCTCAACCCGTTTTGCATCGGGCAACTGCCACACAACCCAGCACCGGGTGGTGCTCCAGGTCATGCGCGAAGCCACGGCACGCGCCCAGCAGGGCGATATTGAGGTGCTGCGTGTCATGGCCGGGGAGCTGGCGCAGTGGTTTCCCCAGCACGCCCAGAGCATGGATGCCGCCTTGGCACTGCACCTGCGCCGCGCAGGTTTTGACCCGGCGACGGGCATCGTGCACGCACCCGAGGCCCTGCCTGGGGAGCTGATCCACGGCTGCGGCGGCGCCTCGTGCTCCGATGCCGCCACGGGGCCTGCTGTCCGGGCCCAGGAATCCGTGCCTGCCTGAGTCGGAAGACATGGTGTTTGCTATAAAAATAATAGCTTTTTGAGTCCGATGCGCTTGCCCTGAAGGCTTTTTGGGGCTTCAGTCGCGTTGAGAGTGCGTCCACCCATGCCGCCCGCAGGCCCTGCCGTGTGCCGCGGCGCTAACGGCTGCCGACCCGTGGCAGCAAAAGGCCGCTCATGCGCCATGCCAGCTCACGCAGTGCGCGCCGCAGAGCGGGCGACGAGGGAACCTGCGACGAGCCGCTGCTGGCCTGGCTGGCAAATGCGGCCCGCACCACATCCTGCTTGGCCGCCATGAGCGCCGCGCGGTCGCGCTCGTGCAAGGCGCGCAGGAGCCGGTCGCGGTAACGCTGCAGCCGCAGCGCCTCCCGCTCGGACAGCGGCGGTACCGGGCCGGCGTTCCAGGGCGCCTGGCCCTCCAGCAGGCCGGATGCCTGCGCCACCAGGTGCCGTGACCAGGCCTGCAGGGGCTCGACGCGATGCCTGTCAACGGGTGATGCGCCGCTCATTCGGCGCTCCCGGGCACGGCACCTGCCGAGGCCTGCGCGGGTCGGGCGCCCACCGAGGTCAGCCCGTACCAGTTGACCTTGCGCGTGAGCACCATGACCGCTGCCAGCACCAGGAACAGCGCTACCGCCCCCACGGCCAGGGCCGTCTGCTCCAGCTGCAGCAGCGTGTACAGGATGCCATACAGCAGCGCGATGCTGGCAGCCAGCGGCAGCCCCCGGGCTGCACTGCCCAGCATGTGGCTGGCGTAGTAGCCCAGCAGCAGCACGCAGGCGGCTGCGGCCACCGTGTAGGCCACGCCAAACGGCAGGTGCTCGGACAGGCTGACCAGCAGCAGGAAGAAGCTGCACAGCGCGCTGCCGACCAGCAGGTATTGCACGGGGTGCACCCGCAGCCGCGCCATCAGCTCGAACAGTCCGACCGCCACAAAGGTGAGTGCAATGAACAGCACGCCGTACTTGATGGCGCGGTCGCTCAGCGAGTACGGGTTGACCGGGTCGATGAAGGCCACGCTGAAGCTGTCGGCGCAGTCGCGCGGCGTGGCACTGCCGGGTGTGTATTCGGCGGGGCTTTCGTCGTAGCCGCCGATGCAGATGCGGCTGCCTTGGGCGATGTCCGCCTGCGCCGTCGTGGCGAGCGACGACAGCCGCCACTGCGCCGAAAAGCCGTCGCTGCGAACCTCGCGCTCTGACGGCAGGAACCGCCCGCCGAAGGATGGGTGCGGCCAGCTGCTGGTCATCTGCACCTCGGTGTTGCCGCCCAGCGGAACGATGGCCAGCCGCTCGGTGCCCACCAGCTCCAGCTCCAGCGTGGCGGTCAGGCCATCAGCCTTGCCCCGCACGGACTCGGGCAGCCCCGCGTGCAGGCCGCGGCTGTAGGTGGGGTGGAAGGTGCCGGGCCTGAGCGCCAGGGCCTGGTCACCGATCGTGAGGCGGGCGGTGCGGATACCGCGGGCATCACCCACGGCCATCATCACGATCGGTGCCCCGCAGTGCATGCGCGAATTCTTCTGGGTACTTTGGGGCTGCAGACTGGCAAGCGAACCCCACTGCGCCGTGACCTGGGCCTTGAGGTTGAAGGTGTTGACCTTGTGCAGCCCGCGCGCGCGCTCCTCCATCGTCGCACCTGTCGTCAGCTTGAGCTGCTCGGGCATGGCCGTCAGCCGAAACTCGCGCCGCTGCTCGACCATGCGGCGTTCGTCGCCCTTGCCGGTTTCCACCTCCCAGCTTTCCACGCAGGCGCTGTGGATGAGGGGGCCCATCAGCGTTTGCGGGCCCGCCAGGCTGTCGGCCACACTTTGCGCCGTGATGCTGCGGTAGCGCAGGCGGTCCTGCACCACGCTCTCGATCATGGACAGCCCTACAAGCAGCAGCAGGGCAATGGCCGCGAGCGCCATCAGTTTGGTGAACAAGGGATGTTTGAACAAGGGATTCTCCGCAGTTGGTGAAGGTGTGGGGCGGAGTGTTCGGTGCCGGTGTGAGCCGGTCATGAAGTTTGTGAGGCCAGCGTGAAGTTGCCTGCCGGGGCACGGGGGCACCGTCCATGACCTCGGAGGTCATGGACGGTGCGAGGCCTCGCCACTACAAACGAGGGGTGCGCCTGCGTGCCAGGCGCGGTTTTCCATGCAGGAAAGGTGTGTGTGATGCGCTGGATCGTCCCCGGGGTTCTGATGCTGGTAGCCGTGGTCCACGCCCTGCCGTTGGCGGGCGTGCTGGGCGCGGGCAGGCTGCTGCAGCTCTACGGCGTGCCCGTGCCGGACCCCCATGTCGAACTGCTGCTGCGCCACCGCACAGTGCTCTTCGGCCTGCTTGCCGCACTGCTCGCCTGCGCCGCGTTCCGTCCGGACCTGCACCGCATGGCACTGTGGGCTGGCCTCTCGAGCGTCGCATCGTTCCTGGCCCTTTGGGTGGCCCTGCCGGGGACCAACGCGTCGCTGGCGCTGGTGGCCCGGGTGGACGCAGCCGCCCTGGTGCTGCTGCTCGCAGCCCTGGCCGTCCACCACGTCAAAGGCGGTCGTGCCCTGGGCTGAAGTGGGGTCACCGGGCATCACGGCAGCGCCGCCGCCGCGGCGCATCAACCCGGGTGCTGGCGGGGCGTGAACTCCAGCACCACGCGCAGTCCCGGCGCCGTGTTGCTCACCACCATGTGCCCGCCGTGCAACGCCATCACGCGCCGGACAATGGCCAGCCCCAGGCCCGACCCGCTGCGTTCCCCGCCCGGCCGCGCGGTGGTGAAGAACCGCTCGCCCAGCCGCGGCAGTGCGTAGTCGGGCACGCCGGGGCCGTGGTCCTGCACGGCCAGGGTGGCGCCATCGAGCTCCACCCGCACCGTGCTGCCTGCCGGTGCAAAGTCGATGGCGTTGTCCAGCAGGTTGGTGACTGCCATGGTCACCAGCTCGCCCTCCCATGCTCCGCTGCGTCCGCTGCCGTGCAGTTCCAGCGTGATGCCTCTCTGCGCCGCGCGGCCCCGCGTCTGGCTGATGGCGACTTCGGCACAGGCCTGCAGCGCCACCGGCGCGCTGCCTTCGGCATGCTGGCGCTGCTCCAGCTTGGACAGCTCCAGCAGGCGGTCGATGAGGCGCTGCAGGCGCTCGCTCTGCTCCACCACCTGCGTTGCGAACGCGGCGCGGTCGGCCGGGGGCAAATCGTCCTGCAGCAGCTCGCCCGCGCCCCGGATCGCAGCCACCGGGCTCTTGAGCTCGTGCGTCAAGGCGCGCACATAGCCTTCGATGTAATCGCGCCCTTGCAGCCGGGCGCGCATGCGGTCCATGGCGCGGGCCAGGTCGCCCAGCTCGCCCGGTACCTGGGGCACGGCCAGCGCGGTGGGTGCCACCCCGGCCTCGTCGCCAATGGCCGGGCCCTGCACGCTCAGGGCGTAGTCGCGCAGGCGCCGCACGTTCCACACCATCCACAGCGTCACGGCCACCCCCACAGCGGCCGACAGCGCCAGCAGCAGCAGCCCGCCCATGAACACCTTGCGCTCGGCCCGGTCGATGAAGCGCTGCACCGTGCGCGTGGGCTTGGCCACCGTGAGCGCACCGGCAATCTGGCGGCCCTCTAGCGTGGTCACGTAGATGGGCGCCGCCACATGCATCACGCTGCTGGCGTCATCGCTCTCCACCTCGCGGGTGGAGCGCGCGCCGTATTCGCCGCGCAGCGTGCGCGCCACATCGCGCCACTGCGAATAGTCGGCCCCCACCGCCTGGTTTTCCGAATCGAACAGCACACGGCCCTGCGCGTCGGTCACGTAGATGCGGTAGTCCAGCGTCTGCTTGGACATGCCCCAGATGTTGGCATCCACCGGCCGGCTGGCGTAGCGCTGCACCTGCTGCGCAAACAGGCTCTGGCCCGCAGCGCCCGCCTTCAGCCGCCCCGCGGCCAGGTCGTCGCTGGCAAGCTCTGCCAGGATGTTGGCGGTGTCCACCATCATGTCTTCCATCACCTCGCGCACGCTGGGCTTGATCTCGGCCATGAACACGCGCAGCACAAAGAATGCGGCGATGCCGTTGATGAGGAAAAAGGCGAAGAGCAGGCGGATGCCAAGGCGCATGGTCAACCCTTCCTCGTGCCTGGGCGGCACAGGCCTTCCCCCGCGGGGACGGGCGCGCAGCAACGCGGGGGGGCTTCACACATCCAGGCAGTACCCCATGCCGCGGTGCGTGCTGATGTATTCGCGCGCCGGGTCTGCCTCGCGCAGCTTGGCGCGCAGGGTCTTGATGTGGGTGTCCACCGTGCGGTCGGTGCTTTCGCTGTCGTCGCCCCAGGCGGCGGCCAGCAACGCATCGCGCGAATGGATGCGGCCTGCGCCCCGCAGCAGGTGCGACAACAGGCGGTATTCACGCCGCGTGAGCAGCAACGGCTGGCCACGCAGGCTGATGCGCTGCCCGGCCTCGTCGTCGTGCAGCAGCGGCGCTGCGGCGGCAGCTGCTGTGGCCGTGGTGTGCCCGTGGCCCGCCCTGCGCAGCAGGGCCTTCACGCGCGCAGCCAGTTCGCGCGGGCTGAAGGGCTTGGCCAGGTAGTCATCAGCGCCCAGCTCCAGGCCCAGCACGCGGTCGATCTCCTCGCCGTGGGCGCTCAAAATCAGCACTGGCAGCGCAGCCGTGGCGGCGGCGTTGCGCAGCTCACGCAGCAGGTCGAGCCCGCTGCCATCGGGCAGGCCCACGTCCAGCACCAGCAGGTCAAAGCGCTGCGAGGTCAATTGCTGGCGCGCGTCGTGCACCAGCAGGCTGTGCGTCACAGCCAGGCCGTCGCGCTGCAGCGCATAGGCCACGGTGCGGGCGATGGCGGGGTCGTCTTCGAGCAGTAGAAGTTTTGCAGACATGTCTCAATCAACCTGCGGCGCTGCGTACCGTACACAGCCTTCGCAACTGGCGTGGCGCAGGCGCGAGACGCCGAGCCAGGGCCGCCCCGCAGCGAGGGCGTCGTCCCCCTCGGGGGGAAGGCGCCGCAGGCGACTCAGGGGGGTGTGCGGTCACCTTGCGATGAGGATCGGGAACAGCTTGCCCAGGCCATCGGCCATCACCTCCACCGCCAGCGCGGCCAGGATCAGCCCCATCAGCCGCGTCATCACGTTGATGCCCGTCTTGCCCAGCACGCGGGCGATCGGGTCGGCCAGCGCAAAGCACACGGCGGTGGCCAGCGCAATGACCACGCCATAGCCCACCAGCGCCAGCGTCTGCCACACGCCCTGGGCGCGGTCGGCATAGATCACCACGGTGGACATGCTGGCAGGGCCCGTGAGCAGCGGGATGGTGAGCGGCACCACGGCAATGGAGCTGCCGGCGGCGGCCTTCTCGGCGCCTTCCTCGTACTCGTTGGTGGTGGGCTTGGCCTCGGCCGGCTGGGCGTTGAGCATGTTCATCGCGCTGATGAGCAGCAGCATGCCGCCGCCCACCTGGAAGCTCTGCAGCGAGATGTTGAAGAAATCCAGAATCTGCAAGCCCAGCAGTGCGCAGGCGGCAATCACGCAAAAGGCGCTGAAGCTGGCCACCTGGATGGTGCGGCGGCGCTGGGCGTACGAAAAGCCTTGCGTGTAGTGAATGAAGAACGGCACGATGGCCAGTGGGTTCACGATGGCAAGCAGGGTGATCAGCGGTTTGAGGTCCATCAGCGGTCTCCGGGTACTTCGGGCAAGGGCATTGGGGCACGCTCTGCAGGCTGGCGTGGTCTCCTGCAAGAATGGCGCATTGGAACAGGTTCCTCCGGCAGTTTGCCCGCGCGCGGCGCCTGCGGATTGTGCAGGCGCCGCGCAGGCATCTGCCGCACCGGTCACCGGTTGTTCACCACCATCTTCGTTCAAGGAGCACCAGCATGGGCCAGTTTGTCGATCTCACTTCCAGCGATGGCGTCAAAGTTCCGGCCTGGGTGGCCACGCCCGACGGCGCCCCCAGGGGCGCCGTGGTGGTGCTGCAGGAAATCTTTGGCGTCAACTCGCACATCCGCGCCGTGGCCGACCGCTTTGCGGCGCGCGGTTTCCTGGCGGTGGCACCTGCCACTTTCCACCGCGTGCAGCCCGGTGTGGAGCTGGGCTACACCGGCGACGACATGCAGGCTGGCATGGGCCTCAAGGCCGCTGTGGAGGCGCTGCCCGCACCCGGCGTGATGCCCGACATCCAGGCCGCCATCGACTACGCCGCTGCGCAAAGCGGTGGCAAGGTGGGCATCGTCGGCTTCTGCTGGGGCGGCCTGCTGACCTGGCGCGCGGCCTGCGAACTGCAGGGCCTGTCGGCCGCCGTGCCCTACTACGGCGGCGGCGTGACCACGCCCGACGAAGTGGCCCGCACGCCCAAGGTGCCGGTGCTGGCGCACTTTGGCGAGCGTGACCACTGGATTCCGGTGGACAGCGTGCAGGCCTTTGCCCGCGCCCACCCGGGGGTGGAAGTGCACATCTACGCTGCCGACCACGGCTTCAACTGCGACCAGCGCGGCAGCTACGACGAGGCCGCCGCCATGGTGGCCCGTGACCGCACCCTGGCCTTCTTCGACCGCCACCTCGCGTGAGCTGAGGGAACAGGCCGCATCGCTGCGGATGTACAGCGCTGGAACAGTGAAGGACACCGCCATGGCAATCCAAACCCGGTTTTTCAAGCGTTTTAGCCCTCTAGGGTCCCTCTGCACAAATCCCTGCGCTGTGTGCCTGGACATGGCTGAAGC
>ENA-UOXO01000081-UOXO01000081.1-mixed-culture-metagenome-genome-assembly--contig:-NODE-81-length-68074-cov-7.830356_pt1 | contig 68074 bp, 67 predicted proteins | sample MGYA00238162_ERZ761640 | MGnify/ENA primary metagenome ERZ761640 (study PRJEB28914, sample SAMN08778297) | mixed culture metagenome | isolation source: Freshwater growth medium | place: USA...
CCGCAGCCCCAAGCCCCAAGCCCCAGCCCCAGCCCCAGCCCCAGCCCCAGCCCCAGCCAAACACTACACTTTTGATAGCATCTGGTGCAGATAAATCATGCGCTAGCGGCTGTTTTGACCATGAAAAGCACTCCAGCACTGCAAAAAGTCCCTCCCGACCTCGCCACGCTGGCCGACCACGAGCGGCATGCCCTGCAGGCGCTGGACGACAACGCCGCCGCCTACTTCTGCGGCGGTGCTGCCGACGAGATCACGCTGCGCAGCAACCGCGCTGCCTGGGACAGGCTGGAGCTGTGGCCACGCGTACTGCGGCCCCTGGCCGGCGGCCACACCCGCGTGCAGCTGCTGGGCCGTGAACTGGCCCACCCGGTCATGCTGGCGCCCGTGGCGTACCAGCGCATGGCGCACCCCGACGGCGAACGCGCCACCGCCTTTGCGGCCGCGGCCCTGGGCGCGGGCATGGTGCTCAGCACCCAGGCCAGCGAATCACTGGAAGACGTTGCCGCCACCGTGCTGCCCGACCCGGGCCGCGGCCCGCTGTGGTTTCAGCTCTACCTTCAGCACGACCGGGGCTTCACGCAGACACTCGTCCGGCGCGCCGAGGCCGCGGGCTACGAAGCGCTGGTGCTGACGGTGGACGCGCCCACCAGCGGCATCCGCGATCGCGAACAGCGCGCCGCCTTCCGGCTGCCTGCAGGCGTTCACGCCGTGAACCTGCGCGGCCTTGCACCGCCGCAGCCGCGGCCGCTTGCGCACGGCCAAAGCGCCCTGTTCGACGACCTGCTCCACCACGCCGCCACCTGGGCCGACGTGGAATGGCTGCAGTCCATCACCCGGCTGCCGGTGCTGCTCAAGGGCGTGCTGCACCCCGCCGATGCGCGGCAGGCGGCATCACTCAACGTGGCTGGCCTGGTGGTCTCCAACCATGGCGGGCGCACGCTCGATACCGCGCCGCCCACCGCGGCCGCCCTGCCCCGCATCGCACACGCGTTGCAGGGCTGCATGCCGCTGCTGGTGGACGGCGGCATCCGCCGCGGCACCGACGTGCTCAAGGCCGTGGCGCTGGGTGCCACGGCAGTGATGGTGGGGCGCCCGTACGTTCACGGGCTGGCGAATGCGGGCGCGGCTGGCGTAGCGCATGTCATCCGGGTGCTGCGCGATGAACTGGAAGTGGCCATGGCGCTGACCGGTTGCGCTGCGCTGGCCGATGCAACGCCGGCATTGATTCATCCCGACTGGCACTTGGGCGAGGGCGACGACTGACAAGGTAAGGGCGCGTGGTCTGCGCGTGCTTCGGCGCTTTCGCCTGTCGGTGCTGGCCCCTTGACTCGCCCGCGCCTGCGAACCCTTCGCGCTGCACCGGTCCACGCCCTGGGCGAAGGCCATCATTTGACAATGGTTGATTGCAAATGCGATCGATTCGCATTTATAATGATGAATCTTCTAACGGACCAGCGTGGCTGGCAACCTCCACATGATCGTCTGTGTCTGCCGCCGGATATCCGACCGTGAAATCGCCCGCCATGCGCGCGCTGGCCTGAGCTTCGATGAGATCCAGTTTGAACTCGGCGTAGCCACCCAGTGCGGCTGCTGCGAAAGCTGCGCGCGGGATGTGGTGGCGCAGTGCAGCCCCTCGCGCCCCGTGGCAGCCTTGCACAATGCGGTGGCTGCACACACGATCGCGGGCACCGGCCCCGCCCTGTAATGCCAGGCTCGGATCTGCTGCTTACACTGGCTTTCAGCCTGGCCCTGGTGGCTGTGTCGGCCTGGTGGATTTTTCACGACTGAACCGAATTTTCTAGATCCATTTCGAGGTCTTTTTGGCCGCTAGCGCTTGCCCCATAAGCGCTTAGTGCTATCTTTTTTATGTCAAACCCAGATCGTTTTGCCACGCCCGGTGGCGTCAGCCGCAATGCCGTCATCATCGGCTCGGTGGTGGCGCTGCATGTGGCTGCCCTGTGGGCCCTGCAATCGGGCCTGCTGCGGCGCGCCGTGGAAGTGGTGGTGCCTGCCGAACTGATCAGCGAGTTCATCGCGCCGCCCGCGCCCAAGGCCGCGCCGCCTGCTCCGCCCGCGCCCTCTGTGCCGCCGCCTCCAGCCCCGCGGCCCAAGGCAGCGCCGCCACCACCGCCTGCGCCACTGGCCGTGGCCGACCCCACGCCAGCGCCCAATGCGCCCACGGGCGTCACGCGGCCGCAGCCGCCGGCCCCTGTGGCAGAGGCGCCTGGCCCCATGGCACCACCGGCCCCCGCCGCGCCCCCGGCGCCGCCCGCCCCGCCCGCGCCGCCGCGCATCGAGATGCCCTCCAGCGACGCGGCCTACCTGAACAACCCCAAGCCCGCCTACCCCGCCATCAGCAAGCGCATGGGCGAGCAGGGCAAGGTGGTGCTGCGCGTGCTCATCAGCGCCGACGGCCTGCCGCAAAAGGTCGAAATCAGCCAGTCCAGCGGCTTCGACCGCCTGGACCGCCAGGCGCAAGAAGCCGTGATGCGCTGGCGCTTTGTGCCGGGCAAACGCAACGGCATTCCCGAATCAATGTGGAACCTGGTTCCCGTCAACTTCGTTCTCGAATAAACCCCATCACCGCACAGGGAGCTCTCTCATGGAATCGCAATTCGGCATCGCCAACGTCTGGATACAGGGCGACTTCGTCACGCGCGCCGTCGCAGTCATCCTGCTGGCCATGTCACTGGCCTCGTGGATCGTCATCCTCATCAAGGCGCTGGACATCATCAAGTTCAAGAAGCACACCCGCAGCGCGCAAGACTTCTGGCACAGCGAGGATTTCGCGGCCGGTCTGGCCAAGCTCGGCAACGACCCGTCCAACCCCTTTCGCCACCTGGCGCTGGAAGGCCGCGAGGCCACGGCCCACCATCGCAACACCAAGGCCCACCTGCACGACGCGCTGGACGTGAGCGACTGGGTCACGCGATGCCTGCGCAACTGCATCGACGAGTTCACCGCGCGCCTGCAGTCGGGCCTGGCCATCCTGGCGTCGGTGGGGTCCACCGCACCCTTCATCGGCCTCTTTGGCACGGTGTGGGGCATCTACCATGCACTGCTGGCCATCGGCACATCGGGCCAGTCCACCATCGACAAGGTGGCCGGGCCCATCGGCGAAGCGCTCATCATGACGGCGCTGGGCCTGGCGGTGGCCATCCCGGCCGTGCTGGGCTACAACGCGCTGGTGCGGGGCAACAAGTCCATCCTGGGCGGGCTCAACAGCTTTGCCCACGACCTGCACGCCTACTTTGTGACCGGCGCCCGCGTGAACGCCGGTGGCGACCAGGGCAGCAAGGTGCTGCCCCTGAAGAAAGGCAACTGAGCCATGGCTTTCGGAACACAGGACGATGCCGACGAGGTGATGAACGAGATCAACATGACGCCGCTGGTGGACGTCATGCTGGTGCTGCTCATCATCTTCATCATCACGGTGCCGGTGATGAAACACTCGGTCAACGTGGACCTGCCGCGCGCCACCAACCAGCCCGAAGACATCAAGCCCGAAACGGTGCGGCTGTCTGTGGCGGCCGACGGCAAGTACTTCTGGAACGAATCGCAGGTCAGCGACGAGGAATTGCTGCCCCGCCTTCAGGCCGAAGCCGCCAAGCAGCCCCAGCCTGATCTGCACATTCGCGGCGACAAGGAAGTGCGCTACGAGCGCGTAGCCCAGGCGATGGCGGCCGCCCAGCGCGCAGGCGTGCGCAAGATCGGCTTTGTGACCGATCCGCAGCCCTGAGTCGGCAGATCCCGCAGGGCGGGTTGGGCCGCAGCAGCCCTTTGCGCACCCCGCCCGCATGGGCCCGGTACGGGCCGTGCTGCCCACCGTGCTCCGCAGCCAGGGGCCTCACCGCAGGGCGGCACCGGGAGGCGCCCCACACACCGCTGCGCGGGCGTTTCCTGCCACCCCGCTGTCGAATTCACCCACTGAAACGCAAACTCTGGTTGACTTGTAATTGCGAATCGTTATCATTCAAAGCATCGCAGAAACAACCCATCAGCCAAAGGAAGACGTCATGCAAGCCACCTTGACCGCCACCTCGCTCCTGCTTCGCACACCCGCCGATGGCGGCCAGGCCGCTGCCCGCCCGCATCTGTTGAATACGGGGGAGCCCGCAGCCGCTGTTGACAGCAGCACCCTGCTCCAAGGCCACAAGGTGGTGTCGATCAGCCACAACGGTTCGGTCTACCGCCTGCAGGCCACCAAACTGGGAAAGCTCATCCTTACCAAATGACGGGGTGCGCGCCCGGGCAACTGCCTCGGGCACACGCCTCTTCCATTTTTGTTTGCACCAGGTTTCATCGTGGGGCGACTCCCGGGCTGGCCTCAGTCCGAAAGGGTCGTTTTTGCCAGCCAACGGGGTAACCCGCGTAGCCAGGCTTTTTTTCAGGTGCCTCACAACGCCACGGCACGCCAAACGCAAAAACCGGCACTGGGCCGGTGTTTTCATGGGCCTGAAGCCGAAGAGGCTCCAGGCGCTTTCCATTCAATGCCTGAATGCGATCGACTCAATGGCAATGAGGCCCAGCGGCACTCGCTGCAGCCTTGGCCGCCACCAGCGTGCCGCAATGCGGCTTACAGGCCGATGGCAGCGATGCCCGCGCGCGCCACTTGCGCATCCTCGGTGGACTTCACACCGCTGACGCCCACGGCGCCCAGGCACTGGCCGTCCTTCATGATCGGCACGCCGCCTTCGAGCAGGCCGTCGATGGTCGGCGCGCTCAGGAACGAGGTGCGGCCACCGTTGATCACGTCTTCATAGACCTTGCTTTCGCGGCGGCCCAGCGCAGCGGTGCGCGCCTTCGACGGGGCGATGTGGGCCGAGACGGCGGCGGCACCATCGAGGCGCTGCAGCCACAGCAGGTGGCCACCGTCGTCCACGATGGCGATGGTCACCGCCCACTGGTTCTTCAGGGCCTCCGCTTCGGCAGCAGCGGCGATGGCCTTGACGTCGGCGAGTTCGAGTTCGGGTTTGGTTTTCATGGAAGCAAGAGGTGCTGGATAAAGGGCGCGCCGGCCGGTACACGCCGGCAGCAACGGGGAAACCTGAGCATATCGGGAAGTCCCGGGCCGCTCACCCCCACCCAGGGTGAAAGAACCCTTACCAAAAGTAGGTAACCGGGCGTGGATTTGGGGGTGTGAAAATCGCGCGCGCCGTAAAATTGTGGCTGTCTGCGACGTGCAGGCCAACTAGGAGAGACGCAAGATGATGAACGAACAAGTCACCACCCTGGGCCACTCTGCGGGTTATGGCATCTCGCAGGAGGAGCGCCACAAGGTGCTTCGCAATACCTACTGGCTGCTTGCCCTGAGCATGCTGCCCACCGTGCTCGGCGCCTGGGTCGGCGTGGCCACGGGCATCACCCGCTCGCTGAGCGGCGGCCTGGGGCTGATCGTGTTCCTGGGCGGCGCCTTCGGCTTCATGTACGCCATCGAGAAAACCAAGCGCTCGGCGGCCGGCGTACCGGTGCTGCTGGCATTCACGTTCTTCATGGGCCTGATGCTGTCGCGCATGATCGCCATGGTGCTGGGCTTCAAGAACGGCTCGGAGCTGATCATGACGGCGTTTGCCGGCACGGCAGGTGTGTTCTTCGTGATGGCCAGCCTGGCCAGCGTGATCAAGCGCGATCTGTCGGGCATGGGCAAGTGGCTGATGGTTGGCGCGCTGGTGCTCATGGTGGGCGCGGTCATCAACGTGTTTGTGGGCTCCAGCGCCGGCATGATGGCCATCTCGGTGGCTGCCATCGGTATCTTCAGCGCCTACATGCTGTACGACCTCAAGCAGATCCTGGACGGCGGAGAGACCAACTACATCAGCGCCACGCTGGCCTTGTACCTGGACATCTTCAACGTGTTCCAGAGCCTGCTGGCCCTGCTGGGCATCATGGGCGGCGAGCGCGAGTGACGCGCCGGGGCATCGGTGTGGTGCCCTTCCCCTGCAAAAAAGGCTCCCCCGGGAGCCTTTTTTCTTGTGCGGCGAAAGGTCAACGCTCAATACGGCGGCTGACGTGCCGATAATGAAAGCACATGTATCGCAAACCTTCCCTCCCCGTGGTCCGCCTTCTGGCTGCAGCAGCTGCCATGCTGCTGCTGTCTGGCTGCGACAAGATTCCGGGCCTGGGCCCCGACCCGCGGGTGGCCCAGCGTGAGGAAGAAGCCAAGGCCATTGGCGGCGCCTGCCGCCATGCCCTGCGCGGGCTGGAAGACTGCTATACGCTGAACCCCAAGTCGGGCAAGGCCGCCATCTTTGCCGGCTGGAAAGAGATGGACGCCTACATGCGCGAAAACAAGCTGGAAGGCGCTCCCGCCGTGCTGGGCAAGGCCGACAAGCCCGCGCGCGACAAGCCGGCCCGTTCGGACGATATCGAAACCGAGCCGCGCGATGCAGGCGCAGGGCGCAACCGAAGCTAGGAGCCTGCGCTCAGCCCTTCTGGCTACCCAGTCAACCCCGGCTCCCAGCATCACGCCAACCTGGCCCACCTCCTGGTCAGGCTGGCCTGTCGGTCCTCAAACCCGGTCAAACACCGCCATGCTTTCCACATGCGCCGTGTGCGGAAACATGTTCACCATGCCCGCTGCTGTGCACTGGTAGCCGCCCAGGTGCACCAGCAGGCCCGCATCGCGCGCCAGCGTGGCGGGGTTGCAGCTCACGTAGACGATGCGCTTGGGCGGTGTCCAGCCCTCGGCGCCCGCTGGCAGGGGCTCGGCACCCTCGGCGCCAATGCGGGCTTGCTCCAGGTCGGCCAGCGCCTTGGCCAGGGCAAAAGCGCCCTCGCGTGGCGGGTCTACCAGCCACTTGTCGGCAGACCCATCGGCCACCAGCATCGCGGGGGTCATTTCGAACAGGTTACGCGCTACAAATTGTGTAGCTGCCAGGGCTTTATGGTCGTGCGCTATGGCCCTGTTCAGCTCATAATTTTCACGCGACCGGGCTACCAGGGCCTCGCTGCCCTCGATGCCCAGCACTTCGCGCGCCTGCGTGGCCAGCGGCAGCGTGAAGTTGCCCAGCCCGCAGAACCAGTCAATCACGCGCTCGTGCGGCTGCACATCCAGCAGGCGCAGCGCGCGCGACACCAGCACGCGGTTGATGTGCGGGTTGACCTGCGTGAAATCAGTGGGCTTGAAGGGCATGGTGATGCCGAAATCGGGCAGCGCGTACGACAGCTGCTCGCCGCCTTCGTCGAGCAGATGCACCGTGTCCGGCCCCTTGGGTTGCAGCCACCACTGCACGCCGTACTCAGCCGCAAAGGCGCGCAGCCGGGCCAGGTCATCGGCGCTCAGGGGTTCCAGGTGGCGCAGCACCATGGCGGTCACGGTGTCGCCACAGGCCAGCTCGATCTGCGGACAGGTGTCGCGTGCGTCCATGCCGGCGATGAGTGCACGCAGCGGCATCAGCATGGCGTCCACATGCGGAGGCAAGATCTTGCAGGTCTGCATGTCTGCGATGTAGCGGCTCTTGCGCTCGTGAAAGCCCACCAGCACCTGGCCCTTCTTGATCACATGGCGTACTGCCAACCGGGCGCGGTAGCGGTAGCCCCAGGCGGGCCCCTCGATGGGCCGCAGCACCATCTGCGGACGCACCTTGCCCAGGTGCCACAGGTTGTCTTCCAGCACCCGCTGCTTGACGGCGACCTGCCCGCCCACATGCAGATGCTGCATCTTGCAGCCGCCGCAGGCGCCGCCATGCAGGCCAAAGTGCGGGCAGCCGGGGCGCACGCGCTGGGAGGATTCGCGGTGGATGGCCGTCAGGCTGGCCTGCTCCCAGTTGTTCTTCTTGCGGTGGGTGTTGGCAGTGACCTGCTCGAACGGCAGGGCGCCATCGATGAAGACCACTTTGCCGTCAGGCCTGCGGGCCACGCCCTGCGCCTCCAGGTCCATCGACTGCACCTGCAGCCAGCCGGGTGGAAGGTCGTCCGCGCCCTGGACGGCGGGTTCAAACGAGGGGGATAGTTCTTTCGGTTCGCTCATCCCCCGATTGTCTCAGGCTGCAGGGCCTGCCCGGTGGCGACAGCCTGACCGGGGGCCCGTGCAACGGGCAGTGCGAGGCGCGCCGCTCAGCCGCGGTCGGCCCGGGCGGCGCGAGGCATCGGCACCACGGTGGCGGCCCCTTGCGATGTCATCAGCGGCAGCTTGTTGATGGTGATCTCGCAACCGGTGGTATCGGACGAGAACACCATGGTGGAACCAGGCGCAACCAAAGGCAGGGTTTCATGGATCTGGCGCGACATGTCGACCGGCGGCTCGGCTGCGCGGTAGATGATGTCCTGGTCGGGGCCGTACACCACATAGCAGGCTGCGGCGGCGTTCTGGGCGAACAGGGCGGCCACCAGGGCGGCGGCGGAGGGCAGAGCTTTGTGCAGTGCTTTCATGGGCTTTTCTCCTGAGGGCTGAAGGGTCCGTTCTGGCGGATTATGCGGGCATTGGCCTGTGGCCCCAAGGCGGGGCAAAGGCCCTTTCCCGGTCTAGCGAAGGTGCAGATGGTTGGTGTGCTTGACCTCTTCCATCACGGCATAGGTGCGCGTCTCGCGCACGCCGGGCAGTTGCCACAGCACGTCGCCAGCGAACACGCGGTAGGCGTTCATGTCGGCCGAGCGCGTCTTGAGGAGGTAGTCAAAACCGCCCGCCACCATGTGGCATTCCATGATCTCGGGGTGCACCTGCACGGCGGCCTTGAACTGGTCGAACACGTTGGGCGTGGTGCGGTCGAGCAGCACCTCCACAAACACCAGCATCCCGGCGCCCAGCTTCAATGGATTGAGGCGCGCCTCGTAGCCCAGGATGAAACCATCCCGCGTGAGGCGCTGCACCCGCGCGAGCACCGCCGTGGGCGACAGGGCCACGGCCTCGGCGAGCTTGAGGTTGGCAATGCGCCCGTCTTCCTGCAGGATTGACAGGATCTTGCGGTCAATGCGGTCCAGATCGGGGTGATTTTCGGTCATGGCTAGATTTTTGTTCGGTACTTCTGGCGATTTTCGAACATTTATTCATCGAATGCTCATACATCATCGCATGCATGCCGCCGCAAGCACCGGTTGGCCCCAACCCCGAAAGACCGCCATGACGCAACCCACCGCCGTGACCGCAATGACCGCCGCCGCACCCGCCACCCCTTTCGCGCAGTTTGCGCCGCGCACACCGCTGGCCAGCCCCTTGCGCGCAGCCATCACGGCCGCGTACCGCCGCCCCGAACCGGAGGCGCTGGCGCCCCTGCTGGCCGAGGCCCGTCTGCCGCAGGACCAGGCCGCAGCGGCCGGCCAACTGGCACTGCGCATTGCCCGGGCGCTGCGCGAGCGCAAGGCGAGCACCGGCCGTGCGGGCATCGTGCAAGGGCTGCTGCAGGAGTTTTCGCTGTCGTCCCAAGAAGGCGTGGCGCTGATGTGCCTGGCCGAGGCGCTGCTCCGCATCCCCGACAAGGCCACGCGCGATGCACTGATCCGCGACAAGATCAGCCACGGCCAGTGGGACGCCCACCTGGGCAAGAGCCCGTCGCTGTTCGTCAACGCCGCCACCTGGGGCCTGCTCATCACCGGCAAGCTGGTGGCCACGCACAGCGAAGGCAGCCTGGGCAACTCGCTCAGCCGCCTGATCGGCAAGGGCGGTGAGCCCCTGATCCGCAAGGGCGTGGACATGGCGATGCGCATGATGGGCGAGCAGTTTGTGACCGGCGAGACGATTGACGAAGCGCTGCGCAACGCCCGAACGATGGAAGCCGAGGGCTTTCGCTATTCGTACGACATGCTGGGCGAAGCCGCGCTGACCAGCGACGACGCCAAGCGCTACTACGCCTCGTACGAACAAGCCATCCACGCCATTGGCAAGGCCTCCGCCGGGCGCGGCATCTACGAGGGCCCGGGCATCTCCATCAAGCTCTCGGCCCTGCACCCGCGCTACAGCCGCGCACAGTTTGGCCGTGTGATGGACGAGCTGTACCCGCTGGTGTTGTGCCTGACCACACTGGCCAAGCAGTACGACATTGGCCTGAACATCGACGCCGAAGAAGCCGACCGACTGGAGCTGTCGCTGGACTTGCTGGAGCGCCTGTGCCACGAACCCACGCTGGCGGGCTGGAACGGCATTGGCTTTGTCATCCAGGCCTACCAAAAGCGCTGCCCCTTTGTCATCGACTTTGTGGTGGACTTGGCCCGTCGCACCCAGCGCCGCCTGATGGTGCGCCTGGTCAAAGGTGCCTACTGGGACAGCGAGATCAAGCGCGCCCAGGTTGATGGCCTGGAGGACTACCCCGTCTACACCCGCAAGGTGCACACCGACATCTCCTACATTGCCTGCGCGAAAAAGCTGCTGGCCGCGCCCGAGGCGGTGTACCCCCAGTTCGCCACCCACAACGCCGAGACGGTGGCCACCATCTACCAGATGGCGGGCGGCAACTACGACGCCGGGCAGTACGAATTCCAGTGCCTGCACGGCATGGGCGAACCCTTGTACGAGCAAGTGGTGGGCGCCATCACCGCGGGCAAACTGGGCCGCCCCTGCCGCATCTACGCCCCCGTGGGCACGCACGAAACGCTGCTGGCCTACCTGGTGCGCCGCCTGCTGGAGAACGGCGCCAACACCTCGTTTGTGAACCGCATTGCCGACGAAACCATTGCGCTGGATGACCTGGTGCGAAGCCCCGTCGAGGTGGTGGACGCGCAGGCTGCGGCCGAGGGCACCGCCGGGCTTTCGCACCCGCGCATTCCCCTGCCGCAAGGCCTGTACGGCGCGCACCGCACCAATTCGCGGGGGCTGGACCTGTCCAACGAAAACACGCTGACGGCACTGGGCGCATCGCTGCAGGGCTCGGCCGACCACGGCTGGATGGCCGGCCCTCTGCTGGGCGAAGACGGTAACGACCACCCCGTGTGCCCCACACTGCCCGTGCGCAACCCTGCCGACCACAGCGACGTGGTGGGCCATGTGCGCGAAGCCACCGACCAGGATGTCGACCAGGCCCTGGCCTGCGCACAGGCGGCGGCACCCGGCTGGGCCGCCACCCCGCCCGCAGACCGTGCAGCCGCCCTGCTGCGCGCAGCCGATTTGCTGGAAGACCGCATGCGACCGCTCCTGGGCCTGCTGATGCGCGAAGCGGGCAAGAGCGCCAGCAACGGCGTGGCGGAAGTGCGTGAGGCGGTGGACTTCCTGCGCTACTACGCCGCACAGGTGCAAGGCACGTTCGACAACGCCACCCACGTGCCGCTGGGGCCGGTGGCCTGTATCAGCCCGTGGAACTTTCCCTTGGCCATCTTCATGGGCCAGGTGGCTGCCGCGCTGGCCGCGGGCAACCCCGTGCTCGCCAAGCCCGCCGAGCAAACCCCGCTGATTGCCGCCGAGGCCGTGCGCCTGCTGTGGCGCGCGGGCGTGCCCCGCGCCGCCGTGCAGCTGCTGCCCGGCCAGGGAGAAACCGTGGGTGCCCGCCTGATTGGCGACGCCCGCGTGATGGGCGTGATGTTCACGGGCTCCACCGAGGTGGCGCGCATCCTGCAGCGCACCGTGGCCGGTCGGCTGGATGCCGCAGGCCGCCCCATCCCGCTGATTGCCGAAACAGGCGGGCAAAACGCGATGATCGTGGACTCGTCTGCCCTGGTAGAGCAGGTGGTGACGGACGCCGTGTCGTCGGCCTTTGACAGCGCAGGCCAGCGCTGCTCGGCCCTGCGCGTGCTATGCGTGCAGGACGACGCCGCCGACCGCGTGGTGGAGATGCTGCAAGGCGCCATGGGCGAACTGCGCGTGGGCAACCCGGCCGAATTGCGCGTGGACGTGGGCCCGGTGATCGACGCCGAAGCGCAAGCGGGCATCCTCCAGCACATCGGCAGATTCAACGCCAAAGGCCACCGCGTATTCCAGCACCCGAACCATGTTGCGGCAGCGGGTGAACACGGCACCTTTGTGCCGCCCACGCTGATCGAGCTGAACCACATCGGCGAACTGCAGCGCGAAGTCTTCGGCCCCGTGTTGCACCTGGTGCGCTACGCGCGCAATGATCTGGACCAGTTGCTCGACCAGATCAACGCCACCGGCTACGGCCTGACCCAGGGCGTGCACACCCGCATCGACGAAACCATTGCCCGCGTGGTCAACCGCGCCCACGCCGGCAACGTGTACGTGAACCGCAACATGGTCGGCGCCGTGGTGGGCGTGCAGCCCTTTGGTGGCGACGGCCTGTCGGGCACGGGCCCCAAGGCCGGCGGGCCGCTGTACCTGCTGCGCCTGCTCTCGCAGCGCCCGGCAGATGCCCTGGCCCGCACGTTTGCGGAGGCAGACCGCACCACCGCGCCCGACGATTCCCAGCGCCAGCGGCTGCTGCAACCGCTCGCCGTGCTGCAGCAGTGGGCACAGACCGAAGGCAACGCTGCGCTGGCGGCTACCTGCCAGCGCTTTGCCGCCGACACGCAAAGCGGAACCGCACGCACCCTGCCCGGCCCCACGGGCGAGCGCAACGTGTACACCCTGGCCCCGCGCCAGCATGTGCTGTGCCTGGCGCAAGAAGAGCGCGATTTGATGGTGCAGACCGCGGCAGTGCTGGCCACAGGCGGCACGGCACTGTGGCCCGGCGAGCGTGCAGCGCTGCGCAGCCGGCTGCCTGTGGCCGTTCAGGCCCAGGTGACTTTGCAAGACAACGTGCTGGAAAGCGGCTCGGCGGCACTGGACGCCGTGCTGCACCATGGCGACGCGGCTTCACTGCAAACGGTCTGCCAGGCCCTGGCCCGGCGAGCCGGCCCCATCGTGACCGTGACCAGCCTGGCGCCCGGTGCCACCGATGTCCCGCTGGAGCGGCTGCTGATGGAGCGGGCGCTGAGCGTGAACACTGCGGCCGCAGGGGGCAATGCCAGCCTGATGACCATCGGTTGACGCCCCGACGGGGAAAATTTCAAGCCAAATTGGCCTTCATCGCTTGATTCGCAAGCTTTTATTGCTATGTTACTTATAGCAAATCAGACCGAACTGGCCAGCGGCAGGTTCAGCAGCAGGTTCTGCGGCTTGATGCGCACCACACCATCGGCGGTGGTGGCCAGGCCCAGGTACACCGGCTTGCCCGCCACGTCGGCACGCATCTCCGCGGGGTTGGCAAACGTCAGCGTGAACAGGCTGAGCAGGCGCTGCATGCGGTCCGCGTCCACCGCGCGGTCTTCATACAGATCGTTCAGGATGGCGGTGGACTCCACGTCCAGCCCCACATGCCAGCGCCAGGCGCTGTCGGTGATCTGGTGCGCAGGCTCGATGCGCACCTGCACACCCAGCAGGTGCGCCACCCAGCGCTCCAGCACGCGGGCCAGGCCCTTGAGGCCCGACCGCGAATGGGTCATCTTGAAGGTGAGGCCGTGGCTCAGGTCCTGCGTCAGCTCGTGCGTGAGGTCCAGCAAAAACCGGTAGCGCGTGCTGTCCTGCCAGTACTGCGCGTCGGTGTCGGCGCCCAGCACCTGCAGTTCGATGCGCGGCTGCAATGCACCGCTTTCCAGCAGCAGCCGCCCCATTTCGCCCAGGCCTGCCGTCTCGTTGAACATGTCCAGCGTGGCGCGGTCGCCCGCCAGCATGCGCCCGTCCTGCTGCGTCACGCGCTGCGGGCGAAACAGCATCTCGGCCGCGCGGGCCTCCACCGCGTCGTTGCAGTCGTTCAGCAGGTTGCGCAGCATGGCCTGCACCAGCGCGTCGATGAACACCGCCGGCACATTGACCGCACCGCTGCGCATCAGTTGCAGGTAGTACGCCTCCAGCGTGCCTGCGGCGCACAGGGCATCGCGAAACCGCAGAAACACCGCGTAGTTCTCGAGGGCGTCGGCGTCCTCCAGCGCTTGCAGCTCGGCGGGTGCCACGCCCCGCAACGGGTCAGCGGCCAGAGACTCATGCAACGCGATCTCTGCGGCGCAAGACTCTGCCACCAGCGCCAGTTCGGGCCGCGCCAGCAGCCACTGCACATACGCCGCGGTGGGCACCAGCCAGCCGCGCGCATTGCGCTCAAGCCCGGTAAAGCCGCAGTCGGGCCAGAAGTCATGAAGAGATGGCATGGAAAAGACAGTGCGAATAAGACATGAGCCATCGCTCAGGTCGTTGCGAGTCTCGCACACAGCGCTCGAAGCCACTGCCGCCTTGCGCGCCGGCCCCTCGGTCAGGTTGGAAATGCTGCATAGGCGCGATATGAACTGCTTTTCCACCGCTCACATCGCGATCACAGACTCCGCCCCGCGCGGATGATTCCCCAAAGTTCTCGCCACGCGGCGCAGCGCCAGCCGAGCGATCGAGCGAACTCAGGAGTCACCCCATGCTAGATATTTCCCAGACGACCAATCTGCTGACATCCATCGGTGTATCCGGTACTTTGGCGGCACGCGCGGCAGAGCGTACCGCCCGGGACCATCCCCAGGCTGATCCGCTCACCTTTCTCAAGGAGTTGAGGAACACACTGGAGCAACTTGGCGACCCCGCGGCAGCAGGCAGCCCCAAGCCGACAGCGGCAGCTGCTGCCCAGGCAACCGCTTACAAAGCAACGACAGACACATTCAGCCAAAACGCGGCACAAGCTCCAAGGGCGGCTGCCGCACTGGACACCAAACCTGCTGGCGCGCCGGCAGTCGCGCCCTTCAGCAACCTGGAAGAGTTCCGGGCATGGGAGAAGGGTCTGGGCGATACGTTTGCCGCAGACTATGAGCCTCCAGACTACATCCGCGTGGCCTCCATGGTCATGAACGGTGGAGAAGACACCGTCGTCGACCGCTACATGTTCTTCAAGAACCATCCGGAGTTCGCCGCCGATTACGAAGCAATCCGCAATGGACAGCTGTCCAAATTTCCCACGGATGGATCGACGCTGGTGAAAAGCGACCTGACCACGATGTCACCGGAGATCGCCGCATATTACGAAGAACACCCGGAAGCACTTCTAGCCGCCGAGGGCTTCAGCATGGACCCAACCCTTGCGAGGCAACGGATGACTGGCGAGATCGACGCACCCTTCGGCGTCAACATCTCGGAATGGCTGACTGAAAACAAGTGGACCAGTGGCGGTGTCGTGGCCGAGAACAACCGGGTCAAGTATGCCAACGCCGACTACATAGGCATGGACGGCAAGGGCGCAGGCACCTACAAACTGACCCGCCTTGACCCTGCCACAGGCAACATCATCAACTTCGATGGCCGGATCTACGACCCGGTCACAGGCGAACCCAAGGCCTGACCGCCTCGAAAATCGCTCAACGAGCCTGCACTGGCCCGGGCGAGTGGCTTGCCGCGCCGGGAGACGCAATCGGCGCCTGTCACTCCCACTCGATCGTCGCAGGCGGCTTGCTCGACACGTCGTACGTGACGCGGTTGATGCCGCGCACTTCGTTGATGATGCGCCCCGACACCTTCTTGAGCAGCGCGTAAGGCAGCTCGGCCCAGTCGGCGGTCATGAAGTCGCTGGTCTGCACGGCGCGCAGCGCCACGACATAGTCATACGTGCGGCCATCGCCCATCACGCCCACGCTCTTGACGGGCAGGAACACGGTGAAAGCCTGGCTGGTGAGGTCGTACCAGGTCTTGCCGGTGGCGTCGTCGACATGGTTGCGCAGCTCTTCGATGAAGATCGCATCAGCGCGGCGCAGCAGGTCGGCATATTCCTTTTTCACCTCGCCCAGGATGCGCACGCCCAGGCCCGGGCCCGGGAAGGGATGGCGATAAACCATCTCTGGCGGCAGGCCCAGGGCCACGCCGAGTTCGCGCACTTCGTCCTTGAACAGGTCGCGCAGTGGCTCCAGCAACTTCAGGCCCAGCTGCTCAGGCAGGCCGCCCACGTTGTGGTGGCTCTTGATGGTGACGGCCTTCTTGCTTTTCGCGCCACCGCTCTCGATCACGTCCGGGTAGATCGTGCCCTGCGCCAGGAAGGTCGCGCCCTTGTGGCCGCCGTCGCCAGCCTTGAGCTTTGCGGCTTCGGCCTTGAATACGTCGACAAAAAGACCGCCAATGATCTTGCGTTTGGCTTCGGGTTCGCTCACGCCGGCCAGCTTGCCCAGGAAGAGGTCGCTGGCATCCACACGAATCACCTTGGCGTGCAGCTTGCCGACGAACATGTCCATGACCATGTCGCCCTCGTTCAGGCGCAGCAGGCCGTGGTCCACGAACACACAGGTCAGCTGATCGCCAATCGCGCGGTGGATCAGCGCGGCTGCCACCGATGAATCCACACCGCCAGACAGGCCCAGAATCACTTCCTCATCGCCCACCTGCTGGCGGATCTGCTCCACCGCCTCGGCAATGTGGTCGCGCATGACCCAGTCGGGGCGCGTGCCGCAGATGCCCAGCACAAAACGATCGAGCAGCGTCCGGCCCTGCACGGTGTGCGTGACTTCGGGGTGGAACTGCACGGCGTAGAAGCGGCGGTCTTCGTCGGCCATGCCGGCAATCGGGCAGCTCTCGGTGCTGGCCATGAGCTTGAAGCCCGGGGGCAGCTCGGTGACCTTGTCGCCGTGGCTCATCCACACATTGAGCATGCCATGGCCTTCGGCCGTGGTGAAGTCGGCAATGTCCTTGAGCAATGCGGTGTGGCCACGGGCGCGCACCGCAGCAAAACCGAACTCTCGCTTGTGGCCGCCTTCGACCTTGCCGCCCAGCTGGTGCGCCATGGTCTGCATGCCGTAGCAGATGCCCAGCACGGGCAGGCCCAGCTGGAACACGGCTTCGGGCGCCTTGTCGGTGGTGTCCTCATACACGCTGGCGTGGCTGCCCGACAGGATGATGCCCCTGAGCGAGCCGTCCTTGGCATAGTCACGCACCCAGTCGTCCGTCACGTCGCAGGGGTGCACCTCGCAGTACACGTTGGCCTCGCGCACGCGGCGGGCGATGAGCTGGGTGACTTGCGAGCCGAAATCGAGGATGAGGATTTTCTGGTGTTGCATGGCAGGCGACGGGAAATGCTGTTGGCAGGAGGCTTGAAAAACGACAAAGGCCCGAACACCTGGGAAACGGGTTCGGGCCTGTGGTGGCTGGCAGGTCAGTCCGCGCGGTAGTTGGGCGCTTCCTTGGTGATCTGCACGTCGTGCACGTGGCTCTCGCGGATGCCCGCCGTGGTGATCTCGACGAACTCGGCCTTGTTGTTCATCTCTTCGATGGTGGCGCAGCCGCAGTAGCCCATGGAGGCACGCACGCCACCCGCCATCTGGTAAACGATGCTGACCATGGAGCCCTTGTAGGGCACGCGGCCTTCGATGCCTTCGGGCACGAGCTTGTCGGCGTTGGGGTTGCCGGTGCTCGATTCCTGGAAGTAGCGGTCGGCACTGCCTTGCTGCATGGCACCGATGGAGCCCATGCCCCGGTAGCTCTTGTAGCTGCGGCCCTGGAACAGGATGACTTCGCCGGGCGCCTCTTCGGTACCCGCAAACATGCCGCCCATCATCACGGTGCCCGCGCCTGCGGCCAGGGCCTTGGCGATGTCCCCGCTGTAGCGGATGCCACCGTCGGCAATCAGGGGTACGCCCGTGCCTTTGAGGGCCGTGGCCACGTTGTCGATGGCCATGATCTGGGGCACGCCCACACCGGCCACGATGCGCGTGGTGCAGATGGAGCCCGGGCCGATACCGACCTTGACGGCGTCGGCGCCCGCTTCGACCAGTGCAAGCGCGGCCGCACCGGTGGCAATGTTGCCGCCGATCACGTCAATTTGCGGGTAGTTCTGCTTGACCCAGCGCACACGGTCGATCACGCCCTTGCTGTGGCCATGGGCAGTGTCCACCACGATGGCATCGACGCCGGCTTTCACCAGCGCTTCGACACGCTCCTCGGTGCCCTCGCCCACGCCCACCGCTGCACCCACGCGCAGGCGCCCAGCGGCATCGCGTGCAGCATTGGGAAAGCTGGTCTGCTTGGTGATGTCCTTGACGGTGATCAGGCCCTTGAGCTCGAACTTGTCGTTGATGACGAGGATGCGCTCCAGCTTGTGCTTGTTGAGCAGGGCCTTGGCCTCGGCCGGCGTGGTGCCGTCCTTTTCATTGACGGTGATGAGCTTCTCGCGCGGGGTCATGATCTGGTGGACCTTGACGTCATAGCGGGTCTCAAAGCGCAGGTCGCGGCCGGTGACGATGCCCACCACCTTGCCACCGTCACACACCGGAAATCCCGAAATGCCCAGCTGTTCGGACAGTTGCAGCACCTGCAGCACGGTGTGCTCAGGGGTGATGACGACCGGGTCGCGCAACACGCCCGACTCGTAGCGCTTGACCTTGGCCACATGAGCAGCCTGCTCCTGTGCCGTGAGGTTCTTGTGCACGATGCCGATGCCGCCCTCCTGGGCAATGGCAATGGCCAGGCGTGCCTCAGTCACAGTGTCCATGGCGGCGGACACGAGCGGCAGATTCAGCTGGATATTGCGGGAGAGTTTCGTCGCAAGGGACGTGTCCTTGGGCAGGACCTGGGAGTACGCTGGCACCAGCAACACATCGTCGAAGGTGAGCGCTTTTCCAAGAAGGCGCATGAGAAAGCTCCAAAAGACGGATTGTACCCGTGCGGCTGTGGCGCAAAGCCGACGCTGTCCTGCGCGCTGGCCCGCGCGCCGCCCTGTGCACCCGGCCCTTTGCACGGCCACGGCGCCCGCCGTCCTTTGCACGCGGGGGGCATGCCACTGGCGGGCCACGGGTGGCGCCGCTAAACTTGTCCGCATGAAAATGCACAAGCTTCTCCTGCTGGCCGTGGCCTGCACCTGGGCCATGGGCGCGTCGGCCCAGTGGCAATGGATCGACAAGGATGGCCGCAAGGTGTTCAGCGACCGCCCTCCCCCACAGGACATCCCTGAAAAAAGCATCCTCAAGGAGCCGGGTGGGCCGCGCCCCGCGCGCGCAGCAGCGCCAGCAGCCGGGGGCGACGCCGCCGGTGCCCCGCAAGGCGCTACCGCGCCTGCGGCGGCGGCCGCTCCGAAGTTGGCTGCCAGCTCCACCAAGGACCGGGAACTGGAGCAGAAGAAGGCAGCCGCTGAAGCCGCAGAAGCCGCCAAGGCCAAGGCCGGACAGGAAAAGATCGCCAGGGCACGGGCTGAGAACTGCACCCGGGCTCGCCAGGCCAAGGCCACCTTCGAAAGCGGACGCATCATCACGCAGTCCAACGACAAGGGCGAGCGTGTGTTCATGGACGAAGCCGCGCGCAATGCAGAAGTCAAGCGCATCGACGGCATCATCGCCAACGACTGCAAACGCTGAGCCCAGACAGCGGCGGTGTAGCCGCCGGGGTGGACGCCCCGGGCACTTCGCCGCTCAGTAGCCCGCCTTGCCGCCCGGGCGCTGGCGCGCAAACAGGCCGGTGGTCCGCGCGCCCTGGCGTGCAAACCGCTCGCGGCGGGCGACCTTGGGGTCGACCTTGAGCGGGCGGTAAACCTCTACACGGTCCAGATCGGCCAGCGCCGCATCGAGCGAGGCGCTGCGGCCCCAGATGCCCGCGGCGAACCCGCCAGTGGCAGACATGCCGCCTTCCCCAAGCATTGCCAAAACCGCAGGGTCTCCGCTTGCCGCCAGCGCATCGCGCAGCGTGGCGGGCGCTGCAAGCCGCACCACCCACTCCCGCGTCTCCCGCGGCCCGACACAGGCGACCACGGTGACCTCGATGCTTGCAGGCGCTGCTGCGTCAGCCATACACCTGCTCGGCACGCTTGACGAACGCGTCCACCATGCTGCTGGCGATGCGGTCGAATACCGGGCCCACCAGCGCCGCCAAAGTGGCGCTGTCAAAGCCATAGTTCAGCCGCAATTCCACCTTGCATGCGCGCTGGGTTCCGTCCCCCACCGGGTGAAAGTGCCAGTCGCCGTCGAGCCGTGAGAACGGGCCCTTGATGAGGTGCATCTGCACACGCCGCCCTTCTTCGTGGGTATTGCGCGTGACAAAAGTCTGGCGGATGCCGCTGAAGGCAATGCCCACCTCGGCGGTCATGCCGTCCGGCACGGTTTCCAGCACGGCCGAGTGATCGCACCAGGGCAGAAACTGCGGGTAGTGCTCCACCCCGGTCACCAGAGCAAACATTTCTTGGGGGCTGTACCAGATCAGGACGGACTTGTGGACGGTTTTCATGCAGACAGGGCCGGCGGCGGCACCGCCATCGGCGGGCGCGAAGGCCGGAGAAATTAGAATCGCCAGCTTGCGAGATGGCGTCCATTGTAGGGAGGACCTTTTATCTTGCGGCGCGGACCCTATCTTGGATGAGTACGCGAGACTTTCGGGGACCAGGGCACCGGCGTCTGCAAGATGCGATCTGACCAGACAGCCCTGCGAGACCAGGCCTTGAAGCGACCCGCCCCCCCCCGACATCGGTGGCAGGGCCCCTGTGGCCCGACCCCAACCATTCCAGCACACATAAAACGCCTGACGCCTCACCGACCGACGATCCGACCGAAGTGTTCTACTCGCTGGTGCGCCTGCACCCTGCGGTCAGGCAGTCAACCGGAATTTCGCGACACGCACCGTGCGAGACACGCTCAAACCCATGGCCAAAAAACCTGATCCTACCGCCCGCATCGCCGACAACAAGAAGGCGGCCCACAACTACTTCTTCGAAGAGCGCCACGAGGCGGGCATGGTGCTGCACGGCTGGGAAGTCAAGGCCCTGCGCGAAGGCAAGGTGCAGCTGACCGACGGCTATGTGCTGATCCGCGATGGAGAGCTGTACCTGCTGGGCTGCCAGATCAATGCACTCAAGACGGCGTCCACCCACGTCAGCCCCGAGGCGGCGCGCACCAAGAAGCTGCTGCTCAAGAAGGACGACATCAAGCGGCTGATCGGCAAGGTGGAACAAAAGGGCTACACCCTGGTGCCGCTCAACCTGCACTGGAAGAACGGTTTCGTGAAATGCGAGATCGCCCTGGCCAAGGGCAAGGCCGAACACGACAAGCGCGACACCATCAAGGACCGCGAAGGCAAGCGCGAGGTCGAGCGCGCCATGAAGAGCCGCAACCGCTGAGACGGGTACGCCAGGCGGGCCTGCCCGCCGGATTGCGCTGAGGTCAGTGACCCCGCGTCACAGCCGCGGCGTCCGCACCACCCGCCCTCGGCGGGCAGCGCGGTGCACGGAGCCATCAGCCCAGGGAAACCAGCGGGTGCGCGTGTGCCGGCCAGGGGCTGGCAAAGAAAGGCGCCACCATGTCGGGCGTCACGTCTTCAATGCGGGCCGGATTCCACCGGGGGGTGTGGTCCTTGTCTACGGCCAGGGCGCGAATACCCTCCACGGTCTCGCTCTGCCCCGGGCGCAGGTAAAAGCAGTGGCGCACCATGTCGCGCTCCATGCGCAGATCGTCGGCCAGGCCCATCGCGCGGGCTCGGCGAATCTGCTCCAGCACCACATGCAGCATCAGCGGGGAGCGCTTGCGCAGCGTGGCCGCCGTGGCGCGCGCCCAGTCCGACGAAGCGCTTTCAAGCGCCTGGACGATCGCGCCCACGGTCGGCAAGGCGAAATAGTGGTCAATTTCGGCCCTGGCGCTGGTGGCATCTACCTCTGCAGCTACCATTTTTGTAGCAACATATTCTTTTACGGCGGCGCCGCCGGGAAACTGCTGCGTGCCCAGCGCTTCCCACAAAGGCACCTGCTGGTCAGAGGGCAGGCAGCCGTCGGCCAGGCCCACGGCAATCGCATCGCCCGCGCCGATGGTGTCGCCCGTCAAGGCCAGCCACTCACCGGTACGCCCTGGGCAGCGGCTGAGAAAGTAGCCACCGCCCACATCCGGGAACAGGCCAATGGCCGTTTCGGGCATGGCCATCTTGGTACGCTCCGTCACCACCCGCAGCGCTGCGCCCTGGCTGATGCCCATGCCGCCCCCCATGACGATACCGTCCATGAAGGCGATGTAGGGCTTGCCGTAGTTGTGGATGAGGTGGTTGAGCGCGTATTCCTCGGTAAAAAAGTCTTCGAGCTGCGGATTGCCCTGGCTGCCTGCCTGGTGCAGAAAGCGGATGTCCCCGCCCGCACAGAAAGCGCCAAACGGACCTTCCTTGTTGCTGCCGCGGATGGCTACCGCCAGCACCTTGTCGTCGTGCTGCCATGCCAGCAGCGCGCCCATCAGCTCGCGCACCATGCCCAGCGAAAGCGCATTGAGCGCACGCGGGCGGTTCAGCGTGATGAAACCGACCTGGCCCCGCACTTCACTTAGCACTTCCGACACAACCGTCTCCGTCATCGTTGTTCCTTCCAACCCAAAAGTTCATTGAAAACCAGCGCGCCAATTACCAGCGCACCGCCTGTCAGCACCGCCGTGTCGGGCTGTTCGCCGGCGCCCAGCCAGGCCAGCAGGATGCCAAAAACTACCTCCAGCAGCCCGAGCAACGCCATCTCGGGCGCCTTGAGCACGCGGCCACAGCGCACCGCCAGCACGCAGGGGATGGCCAATTGCACCACGCCCAGCAGCGCCAGCAAGGCCAGATCATGGCCTGACGCCTGAAACGGGAGCGCCAGCGGCAGCGTGGCCACGACCGAAATCACCGCCCCCACCAGCACGGCAGGCACCAGGTCTACCGCATGGCCATGGCGCTGCGAATGCTGCACCACTGTCCAGTTGACGGCTGCCGCCACCGGGACACACAGCGCCACCAGCGTCCCGGCCAGCGGCAGGCCCGCCATCTGGGAGCCGTACATCCAGGCAATGCCCATCCCGGCAACCGCAATGGCTGCCCAGGTGCGCGGCGCAATGTGGTGGCCGATGAAAACCCGTGCGAACAGCGCGGTGAGCAAGGGCCCCACTGCCATCGTCACGAGCACGTTGGCCACCGGCATCAGCACCAGCGCCACCATGAACGCCGTGAACATCACGCTCCAGCACACGCCCGAGATCCATAGCGCGCGGCCGCCGTGGCGCATGGACGCAAACACCGCACGCCCCTGCAGTACAGGCAGGATGACCAGGAGCGCCAGCAGCGTGAAGAGGCTGCGCCAGAAGGTCACCTCAAAGCTGGCGGCATGCTCCAGATGGCGCGTGACCACGCCGGCGATGGACCACATCAGGGTCACGGCCACCATCAGCAGCACAGCTCGGGAATGGGTGAGTTTCAACATGGACTTCGCGGTTCGGACGGAAAAAAGGCCACTGGGTGCAGTGGCCTTTTGCTATGCGCAAGTGATCAGGAACGGCCTGCGCGCTTGCGCTCATTTTCCGTCAGGAACCGCTTGCGGATGCGGATGGACTTGGGCGTGATTTCGACCAGCTCGTCGTCCTCGATGAATTCCACCGCGTATTCCAGCGTGGCATCGATCGGAGGGGTGATCTTGATCGCGTCTTCCTTGCCGCTCACACGGAAGTTGGTCAGCTGCTTGGTTCGCGTGGCGTTCACGATCAGGTCGTTGTCGCGGCTGTGGATGCCGACAATCATGCCTTCGTACACGGGGTCGTTGGCCTTCACGAACATGCGGCCACGGTCGTCGAGCTTGCCCAGGGCGTAGGTGAAGATTTCACCGTCGTCCATGGAGATCAGCACGCCGTTCTTGCGGCCGCCGATGTCGCCCTTGTGCGGCTCGTAGCTGTCGAAGATGTTGCTGATGAGGCCCGAGCCACGCGTCAGATTCAAAAACTCGTTGGTGAAACCGATCAGGCCACGCGCCGGAATGCGGTACTCCAGGCGCACACGGCCACGACCGTCCGGCTCCATGTTCACCAGCTCGCCCTTGCGCTCGCCCAGGGCCTGCATCACGCCGCCCTGGTGGCCTTCTTCGATGTCGACCGTCACCAGTTCGATCGGCTCGTGCTTTTCGCCGTTCACGGTCTTGAAGACGACGCGGGGCTTGGACACGGCCAGCTCGTAGCCTTCGCGGCGCATGTTTTCCAGCAGGATGGTCAGGTGCAGTTCACCGCGGCCCATCACCTCAAACACGCCCTCTTCGTCGGTTTCCTTCACACGCAGGGCCACGTTGTGCTGCAGTTCCTTTTGCAGGCGGTCCCAGATCTGGCGGCTGGTCACGAACTTGCCTTCACGGCCGGCCAGGGGCGAGGTGTTCACGCAGAAGTTCATGGTCAGCGTGGGCTCGTCCACCTTCAGCATGGGCAGCGGTGCGGGGTTGGCCGGGTCGGTCACGGTCACGCCGATGCCGATGTCTTCAATGCCGTTGATGAGCACGATGTCGCCAGGGCCGGCCAGCGGCGTCTGCATGCGGTCCAGGCCCTGGAACGTCAGCACCTGGTTCACGCGACCCTTGGTGGTCTTGCCGTCAGGGCCTTCCATCACCAGCACGTCCTGGGCGGGCTTGAGCGTGCCCTGGCTGATGCGGCCCACGCCGATGCGGCCCACGAAACTGGAGAAATCCAGCGCCGAGATCTGCAGCTGCAGCGGAGCGGCCGGGTCACCGGAGTTCGGTGGCACGTGGCTCAGAATGGTGTCGAACAGGGCCGACATGTCGGGGCCCCACTGCTCACCGGGTGCGCCTTCTTCCAGCGATGACCAGCCGTTGATGCCCGAGGCGTACACCACGGGGAAGTCCAGCTGTTCGTCGGTGGCACCAAGCTTGTCGAAAAGGTCGAACGCGGCGTTCACCACCTTGTCGGGGTTGGCGCCGGGCTTGTCCACCTTGTTCACCACCAGGATGGGGCGCAGGCCCAGGGCCAGGGCCTTCTTGGTCACGAAACGCGTCTGGGGCATGGGGCCTTCCTGCGCATCGATCAGCAGCACCACGCTGTCCACCATGGACAGCGCACGCTCCACTTCACCGCCGAAGTCCGCGTGGCCGGGGGTGTCCACGATGTTGATGTGCGTGCCCTTCCAGCTCACGGCGCAGTTCTTGGCCAGGATCGTGATGCCACGCTCTTTTTCAATGGCGTTGTTGTCCATCACGGTGTCGACGACCTTTTCATGGTCGGCAAAGGTGCCGGACTGGCGCAGCAGCTGGTCGACCATGGTGGTCTTGCCGTGGTCCACGTGGGCAATGATCGCGATATTGCGGATTTGTTTAGTCATAGTTTTTCCAATATGCCGCGGTGCGCCATCGACGCGGAATGCGGCGTGCTTTCCAAAATCTGTTGAATTTCCAGCGGACTCAGGAGCCTGTCCGGCACCAGCTCCCCGCCCACGATATGGCCCACCCCCAGCAGCGCTGCAGGGTTCTCGCCAAACACCGCCACGGCACTGGCATCAGGCCAGTTGCCACGTCGACGCACGCCCGACAGGAATCGGGCTGCATTTTCACCATCCAGCGTGACACGCATGTGTTGTGCCAGCAGCGACTCGGGCGCCTCCAGGCTGGCCAGGCGTTCTGCCTCGGGCATCGCCTCCAGCTGGGTCAGCGTGACACAGCGCTCCACACCAATGCCCCCAGTGTCGATGCGGCGCAAGAAGGTCAGGTGAGCCCCGCAGCCCAATGCCGCACCAATGTCTTCACCTAACGTACGGATGTAGGTGCCCTTGCTGCAAGTTACTACTATTTTGATAGCTGCTTGCGCTTTATCTGTCTGCGTCAGGGTCAGTTTTAATGCATGAATGACCACATCGCGCGCCTCGCGCTCTACCGTGACACCTGCACGCGCGTACTCGTACAGCGCCTTGCCGTCTTTCTTGAGCGCACTGTGCATCGGTGGCACCTGGCGAATGGGGCCGGTGAACTGCGCCTGCACGGCCGCAAGACGCTCAGGGGTCAGCTGTGCCAAGTCCACATCACAGCGTTGCACCACATCGCCTTCGGCGTCGCTGGTGGTGGTGGTGGTGCCCAGCAGCGCAACGGCTTCGTAGGTCTTGGCGGCATCCAGCTGCAGCTGGCTGAACTTGGTGGCGGCGCCAAAACACAGCGGCAACACGCCCGTGGCGAGCGGATCCAGCGTGCCCGTATGGCCCGCTTTCTCGGCGCGCAGCAGCCATTTCGCCTTTTGCAAGGCGTCATTGCTCGAAAGGCCGAGCGGTTTGTCGAGCAGCAACACCCCATGCACAGGGCGCCGCTGCACCCTGGTGCGTGGCGCGTGCATGGACTACTCCTCTTTCGCGCGCGAAGACACCGCCTTGGCGATCAAGGCGTTCATGTCGGCCGCACGCTCAGAGGTGCGGTCGAACACGAAGTGCAGCGTCGGCACCGTGTGGATGTGCAGGCGCTTGAACAGGCCATTGCGCAGGAATCCAGCCGCCTGGTTGAGCGCCGCCTGCGTTTCCACAGGGTCGCCCGTCAGCAGGCTGAAGAACACCTTGGCATGGGCGTAGTCCGGCGTGACCTCCACGCCCTGCAGCGTCACCATGCCCACGCGCGGGTCTTTCAACTCGCGTGCGATCAGCTCCGTCAGATCGCGCTGGATCTGATCGGCGACCTTGAAGGCCCGGTTGGGAGTGGAAGATTTCTTCGCAGCCATAGTTCAGGAACTTTGCAACACTGAGTCGATGCACGCCAACGCCTTGCACTGAGCGAGGCCGAGGCCGGCGCCCCCGCGCAAGGGCCGCCCCGCAGCGCTGGGGGCGTCCTCCTCCCGCCGCAAGGCGAGAGAGGGGGAAGGCGCGGAGCGACTCAGGGGGTGCTTCATAGCGTCCGGGCGATTTCCTTGATGTCAAAGAATTCGAACTGATCACCTTCCTTGATGTCGTTGTAGTTCTTGAGCTTGATACCGCACTCAAAACCTTCCTTGACATCCTTGACATCGTCCTTGAGGCGCTTGATCGAGTCGACCTCGCCGGTGTAGACCACCACGTTGTCGCGCAGCAGGCGGAAGCGTGCGTTGCGATGGACCATGCCGGAGGTGATGTACGAACCGGCAATCGTGCCGATCTTGGTGGCAACGAACACGGTGCGGATCTCGGCCGTGCCGATGATTTCCTCGCGCTGCTCGGGAGCCAGCATGCCCGACATGGCGACCTTGAGCTCGTCCACAGCGTCATAGATGATGCTGTAGTAGTGCAGGTCAACGCCGTTGTTCTCGGCCAGCTTGCGGGCACCGGCATCGGCGCGCACGTTGAAGCCGATCACGATGGCCTTGGAGGCAATCGCGAGGTTGATGTCGGACTCACTGATGGCGCCCACGGCGGCGTACACCAGTTGCACCTTGACTTCGTCGGTCGACAGCTTGAGCAGCGACTGGGCCAATGCTTCCTGCGAACCCTGCACGTCGGCCTTGACGATGATGGGCAAGGTCTTGACCTCGCCCGCCGTCATGTCGGCGAACATGTTTTCCAGCTTGGCGGCCTGTTGCTTGGCCAGCTTGGTGTTGCGGAACTTGCCGGCACGGTAGGTTGCGATTTCGCGGGCACGGCGCTCGTCGGTCATCACCATGAAGTCGTCGCCCGCCTGGGGCACTTCGGTCAGACCCTGGATTTCCACCGGGATCGACGGGCCTGCCGTCTTGGCGGTCTTGCCGTTTTCGTCCAGCATGGCACGCACGCGGCCGTAGGTTTGACCTGCCAGCACGATGTCGCCAACCTTCAGGGTGCCGGACTGCACCAGCACCGTCGCCACAGGGCCGCGGCCCTTGTCGAGCTGGGCTTCAATCACCAGGCCCTTGGCAAGTGATTCGACCGGGGCACGAAGCTCCAGCACTTCAGCTTGCAGGAGCACCTGCTCCAGCAGCGTGTCGATACCCATGCCGGTCTTGGAAGACACCGGCACGAATGGCGAGTCGCCGCCGTACTCTTCGGGCACGACCTGCTCCACCACCAGCTCCTGCTTGACGCGTTCGAAGTTGGCATCAGGCTTGTCGGCCTTGGTAATGGCCACCACGATCGGAACGCCTGCTGCCTTCGCGTGCTTGATGGCTTCCTTCGTCTGGGGCATGACACCGTCATCGGCAGCCACCACCAGAATCACGATGTCGGTGGCCTGGGCACCGCGGGCACGCATGGCCGTGAAGGCCTCGTGACCGGGGGTATCAAGGAACGACACCATGCCGCGTGGCGTTTCCACGTGGTAGGCACCGATGTGCTGGGTGATACCGCCGGCTTCGCCTGCAGCCACCTTCGCGCGGCGGATGTAATCGAGCAGCGAGGTCTTGCCATGGTCCACGTGGCCCATGACGGTGACCACGGGAGCACGCGGCAGAAGCTCGGCATTCTGTTGCGAGGTGTCGTCGTCGGTGAAGGCCTCCGGATCGTCCAGCGCTGCCACCACGGCCTTGTGGCCCAGTTCTTCCACCACGATCATGGCGGTGTCCTGGTCCAGCGGCTGGTTGATGGTGACCATCTGGCCCATCTTCATCAGGGCCTTGATGACCTCGTTGGCCTTGATCGACATCTTGTGCGCGAGTTCGGCCACCGTGATGGTTTCCGGCACGTGCACTTCAATGATGCGGGCCTCGACTGGTGCCGACTGCTGGTGGTCGTCGCGCTGATCGCGGTTGTCGCCACGGCGGCCACGCGGGCCACCGCGCCAGTTGTTGCGACCGACACCACCGCTGCTGTCGCCGCGGGTCTTGATTTCTTTCTTCTTGGCCGTGTCGTTGGCCCAGCTGGAGGACAGCTTGGCAGACTTGACTTCCTTGCCTGCGCCCGGGGCCGCAGGTGCGGCAGCGCCGGCACCCGTGCGCGGCACGGCAGAGCCCACGGCAGGCTTGTGCAGCGTGCCCTTCTTGGCGTCACCCACGGCAGCCGGCTTGGCCACCGGCTTGGGTTCTTCGGGCTTCTTGGCGACCATGACCGCCTTCTTGGGCGTGGCCATCATCGATCGGATAGCCGCTGCTTCAGCCTCGGCCTTGCGACGGCGCGCGTCGAGATCGGCAGCGCGCGCAGCCTCTTCGTCGGAGCGTGCCTTCGACTCGGCGGCAGCCTTTTCGCGGGCTTCAACCTGCGCCGCGCTGCGTGCGGCCGTTTCTGCAGCCTGCTCGCGGGTGGCTTCCTGCTTCACCGCAGATGCCTGGGCCTTTTTCTCGGCTTCCTGGGCGGCGTAGGCGGCAGCGCGCTCTTCGGCTTCGCGCTCGCGCTTTTCGCGGGCTTCGCGTTCGGCGCGCTTTTCGGCCAATTCGGTTTCCTGGCGGCGGATCAGCTCGGCCTGGCGGCGGGCTTCTTCCTCGCGGCGGGCCAGTTCCAGATCTTCGCTGGAAGGCGCGGGCTGCTCAAAAGCCGGTTCGCGGTTTTCCGCAGTGGCCTCGACGCCGTCGTCACGCTGGATAAACGTGCGCTTCTTGCGCACTTCCACCTGGATCGTGCGCGCCTTGCCCGTGGCATCAGCCTGCTTGATCTCGCTGGTGGATTTCTTCACCAGCGTGATCTTCTTGCGGTCGGCCGAGGCCGTGCCGTGGCTGGCCTGCAGGTAAGCCAGCAGTTTTTGCTTGTCCGACTCGGTGAGCGGATCGGCAGGAGACGCCTTGCCCACGCCGGCAGCCTTGAGCTGGTCGAGCAGGGTTTCAGGCGATTTCTTGAGTTCGGTAGCGAACTCGGCGACAGTATTACTGGACATATTTGGTTCGTGCCTCCCTGACCTTTACTCTTGCCCCGCGAACCAGTGTTCGCGCGCCTTCATGATCAAGGCTTTGGCATCTTCTTCAGACTGTCCGGTCAGGTCGGTCAGTTCATCTAGGCCCAAATCGGCCAGGTCGTCACGTGTATGCACACCGCCGTCGGCCAGCTTGGCGATCAGCTCGGGTGTAAGGCCATCAAGGTCGCGCAGGTCCTGGGAGACCTCTTCCACGCTTTCCTCTCGGGCGATTTCCATCGTGAGCAGCGCATCCTTGGCGCGTGCGCGCAGCTCGTTGACGGTGTCTTCGTCAAAAGACTCGATTTCCAGCATTTCCTGCAGCGGCACATAGGCCACTTCTTCGAGGCTGTTGAAGCCTTCGGAGATCAGGATTTCGGCGATTTCCTCGTCGACATCCAGCTTTTCCATGAACAGCTTGCGGGCGGTGTCGGTTTCGTTGGCCTGCTTCTGGGCGCTTTCAGCCGCGTCCATGATGTTGATCTTCCAGCCGGTAAGGTCGGAAGCCAGGCGAACGTTCTGACCGCCGCGGCCGATGGCGATGGCGAGGTTTTCCTCATCCACCACCACGTCCATGGCGTGCTTTTCTTCATCGACCACGATGGAGGACACGTTGGCCGGAGCCAGGGCGCCTATCACGAACTGCGCGGGGTCTTCGGACCACAGCACGATGTCCACGCGTTCGCCGGCGAGTTCGTTGGTCACCGCATTGACGCGGGTGCCACGCACACCGACGCAGGTACCAATGGGGTCCACGCGCTTGTCGTGGCTCAGCACGGCGATCTTGGCGCGCGAGCCGGGGTCACGGGCGCAAGTCTTGATCTCCAGCAGGCCTTGCTCGATCTCGGGCACTTCCTGGCGGAAGAGCTCGATCATGAACTCAGGGGCCGAGCGCGACAGGATGATGGGTGCGCCGCGCAGAGTCAGGTCAACCTCCATGATCATGGCGCGCACACGGTCGCCGCTGCGCAGGTTTTCCTTGGGGATCATCTCGCTGCGGCGCAGGCGGCCTTCCACCCGGCCGGACTCGACGATGATGTCGCCCTTGTCCATTCGCTTGACGGTACCCGTGAAAATCTTCTCGCCCCGCGACATGAAGTCGTTGAGCAGCATCTCGCGCTCGGCGTCGCGGATCTTTTGCAGGATGACCTGCTTGGCCGCCATGGCACCGATGCGGCCGATCGGCACGGACTCGACGCCCTCTTCGATGTATTCACCCACCTCGATGTCAGGAATGCGATCGCGTGCATCCATGAGCAGCTCTTCAGCTTCAGGGTTCTGCAGGCCGGCGTCGTCGGGAACGACCAGCCAGCGGCGGAAAGTCTCGTAATTGCCGCTGTCGCGATCGACAGACACACGGATGTCCACTTCGCCCTGGTACAGCTTCTTGGTGGCCTGGGCCAGAGCGGATTCCACGGCACCCAGCACCACGTCCCGCTCGACGTTCTTTTCGCGCGAAATGGCCTCAACCAACATCAACAATTCGCGATTCATGCGACGACTCTCCTGTTTCAATCATGCGAGAGCGCTCTGCGTGCAGCAGCCAGCGCCCGTTCATTCAGCAGCCAATAACCAGGTTCAGGCGGGCGTTGCCCCCGCCTTGCCCGCGCGACCCTTGAAATCCACAATGGGCGCCAGGCGGGCGTCCCGTATCTCGTCAAGGGTGAAGCCCAGTGCCTGCAAAGGGGCCGGAGCCCTCTTCTTGCTGACTTTCTGACCTGGCTTGACCGGGGGCTCCTCGCTCCAGACGATTTGCCAGCCACCCGATTCGGCCCGCGAGAGCAGACCCCGAAATTTCTTGCGCGTGGCGTTGACCTGACCCGCCGCGGCAGCAACGCCGATAGGCGCCTTCAATGTGATGTCGATGATCGAACCTGCGAAACGGGTGAAGTCCTGCTCGTGACGAAGGGGGCGATCGATTCCGGGGGAGGAAACTTCAAGGCGCTTGTATTCGGCGCCATCGACTTCCAGCGCAAACTGCAGCTGGCGCGTGACTTTCTCGCAGTCTTCCACCGTCACGAACTGATCGAGCAACGGCGTCACTGCATCAGCAGACGGCTGCACCCACGGCAAGTCAATGGTTACACGCAACAGACCGCCCGCGGAGCGCTCAATCTCCACCAGGTCATACCCGAGGCCGGTAACGGTTTGTTCTACGACTTGCTGCAGTGCCACGTGATTCAGTTCAATCCCGGAAAAACAAAAAACCCGATAACCCCCGGAGACTTCCCCGACAGCTTCGAGCTCGAAAAGCAATCGACCAAAAAAAACGGGCGGTTGGTACCCGCCCGCTTGGTCGTGAGGCTCTTATTGTAGCGCGTAAAGCATTGATTTGCAAAGAGACGCGGGCACGCAGATCAGGCATGCGTGTTGTTTGCACGCCAGCGAACGACAGCCGCGCAAACCCGGAGCGCCTTGCAGCAGCGGCAAGGGTCGAAGTCCGGCCCCAAAACCACCATCGGCGAGCCCACGGACGGCGCCGAAAGGCCAGAATGTTTCTCGCGTCACCTGGCGCGCGCCGCACGCACCCGCTCGAAAACGGCCTGGGCATCAGGGCCGGCGCTGGCGGGCGCATTCGCAGCCTGCAGGCTGCCCAGAAGGCGGGTGAAGACGGGCGCCTGCGGGAGCAACGGCCCCAGAAAAAGGGCCCGGGCACCGTCAGCAATCAACAAAGTGGGGAAGGTTTCCACATCGAGGTCTCCCGCCAGTTCCGACTCATCCTCGATGTCCACCCACTCAAAACGCACTCCAGGGTGCGCGCGGGCCAGTTCCTCAAAGAGGGGGCGGTACTCTCGGCAGGTGCCACACCAGCCAGCACACAGGCACACCGCCCACCAGGTGCGCGCTGCGTCCGTGCCGGGGCAGGCAGCGGATTCGGGCGAGACTGGGGTGCTGTTCATGGGCAGAAGTTTCCTGATGCGTGTAGGGGACGTGTGCCGCCGTCCTGCTGGCAAGTGACGGCTACAACCCGCGGCGCTCGCGCGCGCGGTGCACCTCGATGGTACCGACAGCCGACGCCCGGTTGCCCCAGCTGTTGCGGATGAAGGTCGCCACGGCGGCAATCTCATCGTCGCCAAGAATGTGCTGAAACGGCGGCATGCCGTGCGGGCGCGGGTTGCCAGCCGTGGCCGGCAGATACCCGCCCTGGAGCACCACGCGCACGACATTGGTGGGGTCGCCAAGCGCCGCAGCGCGGTTGCCCTTGAGCGCAGGGAACGCCCCGGGCTTTCCGCCCCCCTGCTCTCCGTGGCACTGCGCGCAGTGCTGCTCATACACCTTGGCACCCCGCTCCAGGGCTGGACCAGGCGGCCTGGCCGCAGCCGCGGCAGCCGGCTCGTGCGGTGGCAATGCCTGCAGGTAGACGGCCATGGCCCGCGCATCGGCGTCGCTCAGGTACTGCGTGCTGCGAAACACCACCTCGGCCATCGGCCCCATGACCGACCCTTGCGGGGCCACGCCCGTTTTGAGAAGCGCCACCACGTCATCGGTGGGCCACTGGCTGACACCCGCCTCGGACGCTGCATTCAGCGCAGGGGCGTACCAGTTTTGAACGGGGATCAGCCCTCCGGTGAAGGCCTTGGCGTCTTTGGTAGCGCCCAGGGCATTGCGGGGCGTGTGGCAGGCAGTGCAGTGCCCCAGCCCGTTGACCAGGTACGCGCCGCGGTTCCATTCGGCGGTTTGGGCCATGTCGGGCCCGGTAGCGCCCGGCGCAAAAAACAGAGCCCGCCACACGCCGAGCGCCGCCTGGGTGCTGTACGGGAAGCGCAGCGCATGCGGGCGGTTGGGCTCGGCCGCGGGCGGAATGGTTTTCAGATAGGCGTAGATGGCGTCCGAATCCTCACGCGTGACCTGCGTGTAGTTGGGATACGGGAAGGCGGGGTACAGCAGCCGACCATCCTTGCTGCGGCCGTGGTGCATGGCGCGCCAGAATTCGGCCGACGACCAGGCGCCAATACCGTGGGCCGAATCGGGCGTGAGGTTGGAGCTGTGCACCACGCCAAAGGGCGTTTCGATGCCCCGGCCACCGGCAAAGGGCGCACCGCCCTGGGTGGTATGGCAGGCCATGCAGTTGCCCACACGCGCCAGGTATTCGCCCCGCGCTGCCAGCGCGGGGCTGAGCACGAGGGTTTCCGCGGCCGGCAGTTCAGCCTCGCCGCGCAGGTTGAGTGTGACCAGCGCAGCGGCCACAACGCCGAGCGTGGCCATGGCTGCAGAAATCTTCCAGAGGATGCGTTTCATGGCGGCACTCCCTCAGCGCACGGCCACGGGCCAAGCCGCGCGCGGAGCGCCAGAAGCGGCAGGTACCTCGGCTACCCCGCCACAGCGCAGCGGCATGGGCGCAGGCAACGCTGCCGCGGGCTTACCGCCGCCCGGCACAGGCTGCGCCGCCAGCCAGGCAGACACGGCACTCACATCGTCTGGAGTGAGCTTGCGCGCGATGGCGGCCATGCAGTCGGGCGCCTGGGCACGCCGCTGCCCGGTCTTCCAGGCGCCGAGCTGGCTGTTGAGGTAGTCGCGCGGCAGGCCCAGCAAGCCGGGGATGAACGGCTGCACACCCGTCATGGCCGCGCCATGGCAAGACACGCAGGCCGGCACATCACGGGCTGCATCGCCCCGCTCGACCAGCAGGCGGCCACGCTCCAGGGCTGCGGCCGCGGCCTGCGGCGCGGGAGGCGGAGCGTAGGGCAGCTCAAGCGCTGCAAAGTGCGCTGCCATCTCGTGAAGGTACGGATCGGTCAGGTGCTCGATCAGGTAGGTCATCTGCGGATAGCTGCGCCGCCCGTCGCGGAAATTGATCAGCTGGTTTGCAAGGTAGCCCGCGGGCTTGCCCGCAATGCGCGGAAAGTAACCTTCCTGGGTAGCCCTGCCCTCCTTGCCATGGCACGCCGTGCATGCGAGCACGCGCGAGGCCATTCCCTCAGTGGACATGTCGGCCGCTCGCACCCCCGGGGCAGCCGCGGCCGCCACAGCCCCGTGCGCCGGGGCGCTGGCCGCTGCGAACGACAGCGAGACCACGGAGACGCCGCACAGCACGCCAAGCAGCGCAGTCGCCACACCCCCTGGAATACGCAGCAGGGCGCGGTGAAGGAGCGTCTTGGAATCAAAGCGGAACATCGGGAACGACAGCTGAAGGTGAGGGCAAAAAAGGAGCCAGGCAGAGCGGCGCGCCATGTAGGGCATCACGCCGGTCTGCGGGGCACGCCGTGGCAATCACGCGAGTGGCGTACCACCGACAGGGCAACACGTCAGAACACAGGTCCGGCGCTGTCGCGCGTGCGTGCTGCGCAACAGCGGGTCAACGGCAGGAGGCCATGGCCCAAGAATACCCGACCTCCCCCTGCGTTGCAGACCACGGGATTGAATGGGGCGACGGCCTGCAAACGTGCTCTGGCAACTGCATCGAAACTATCCCCCCAGGCGTCAATTTACTATCAACTCAATAGCAATAAAGGCATGCACATCGTGCGCCTGCAGGCAATTCACTGAGATATCGTGCGTAACCGCGCGCCACGCACCGCTTTCACACTGCTGACGTCACCCGCGCTGTCGCCCGGCCCCAACCTCGGGGTTCTCCCTGCTTTCGGCAGGCGCAGCGGCGCGCATACTTGCCGCCGCCGCGCCCAGCCCCCCTCCACCGTACCCAACGTCCACCCTTGCCTCACCCTGCATCCATGGCAGTCCCACAGCCTGTTCCGACGCTCACCGTGGAAGACGACGACGATTGGATCGTCCGCTTTGCACTGGGCGCTCCGGGCGGAGGGCACCTCACGCTCACGCGTGCGCCGCGCCTGGAGTTCATGGTGCAGCCGGAACGCCGTGGGGTGTCGGTAGGCGGTGCTGCGGGGCAGCGCGCTGCATTGCTGGTGGCGGTGACGTGGGGCCAGACCAGCGTGGATGTGGTGTCCACCGAACGGCGCTACTGCCTTGACATCAGCCGGATCGACCAGCCAAGCCGCGCCGCAGCATTGCGGGTGCTGGGCAAGATGAACTACGACCAGCGGTTCCAGCTCGCAGGAACCCATTAAAGACCCGGCCTACCCACCGCCCGTGGCCGCGTGCAAGGGCGCCAGGCCATTGCGGGTACCCTGCGGCCGCGGTGACCAGCTGATTCCTCTGCGCCCGCCGCACGGCGGGGGCCGCATGGGGCACCACGCGCCGACACGGCCTGCCAGCAGCCGCCTACACCGCCGCAGCCGTGCACTTTCTACAGTGCAGACACCCGCTTCAGCTGCATCCCGCGCCTGGCGGCCGCCGGAGACAACCGCCATGCCAGCAGCGCAAGCCCAACCGCCCCGCCGTTCAGCCTGGACCATCGCCGCAAGCAGTGCCTTGCTTTTGGGCGTGGCCGCGCTGGCAGCCTGTTCGACCCCGCGGGTGCCCGACGGCATCCAGGCCGTGACCGGGTTCGACGTCAACCGCTACGTCGGCCACTGGCACGAGGTGGCGCGCATCGACCATTCCTTTGAACGCGGCCTCACGCGCACCAGTGCCACCTACTCCCGCAACAATGACGGAACCATCAAGGTCGTCAACCGGGGCTACGACCCGCGGCGCAAGGCATGGAAGGAAGCCGAAGGAACGGCCCAGTTTGTGGGCGACCCGGAACGCGCAGCGCTCAAGGTGTCTTTCTTCGGGCCGTTTTACGGTGGCTACAACGTGGTGGCACTGGACGAGAACTACCAGTGGGCCATGGTGGTCGGCTCCAGCCTGGACTATCTGTGGATCCTGTCGCGCACGCCGTCGCTGCCTGCCGACGTGCGCGAGCACCTGCTGGAGCGCGCCACCCAGATGGGCGTGGATGTGAACCGCATCCTGTGGGTGCCCACCGGCGGTGAGCAGCTGGCAGCACGCCCCATGCCACGCTGACACGCAGCGCAGGCGGCCGCTGCGCTTGCCGACAGGTCAGTCGGTCAGGAGGCCGCTGCGAGGGCTGAGTTTGCTACGTTATTCGTAGCACAGAAGAACCATAAATCAAGCCCTAAAGACCCATTTGGCTCCGATTTTCAGCTTTCGATGCCGGCAGCGGCCACCAGCCGCTGCGTGTACGGGTGGCTTGGCGCATCCAGTACCTGGGCCACCGTGCCGCTTTCCACTATGGCGCCGTCCTTCATCACGACCACGTCATGCGCCATGGCACGGATGACCTGGACGTCATGCGTGATGAGCAGGTAGCTCAGGCCCTTTTCCTTTTGGAGGCGCTGCAGCAAGCCCAGCACCTGCTGCTGGATGGTCACGTCCAGCGCGCTGGTAGGTTCGTCTAGCACCAGCACCTGAGGTTGCACGATGAGGGCGCGCGCAATGGCCAGGCGCTGGCGCTGTCCGCCCGAGAACTCGTGCGGATAACGCTCTAGCAAGCGCGGGTACTGGGCTTCGGCCAGGCCGACCTCGAGCAGCGCGGCCTCGACGCGGGTGCGGCGCTGGGCCACGGTCAGCCCGGGCTCGTGCACCTTCAGGCCCTCGCCCACGATCTCCTCGACCGTCAGGCGCGGAGAGAGCGACGAAAACGGGTCCTGAAACACCACCTGTACCCGGCGGCGCAGCCGCTGGTTGGCCGGGGTATTGCGCATGGCGGGCTGCTGCCACGCGCTGCCGCCCACCTGCAGATCCCCCGCATACGGCAGCAGCCCCAAAATGGCCTGCGCCAGCGTTGACTTGCCCGAGCCCGACTCGCCCACCACGCCCAATGTCTGCCCGGGCAGCAGCTGCAGCGTGGCGGCGTGCACGGCCACGAATTCGCCCTTCTTGAACCAGCCCCTGATGCCAGGCAGTGGCGTGGGGTAGACCACGCGCAGGTCCTGCGTGCGCACCACGGGCGGTGTGTCGGCGGGCGGGTCAGCCTCGACCACATCACGGCGGGGCTGGCTGGCGATCAGTCGGCGCGTGTAGCTGTGCTGGGGCGTGCCAAAGACTTCGGCCACCCGGCCCTGCTCCACCAGCACGCCCTGCTCCATCACCGCCACGCGGTCGGCAAAGCGGCGCACCAGGTTCAGGTCGTGCGTGATCAGCAGCACGGCCATGCCGGTCTGGCGCTGCAGGTTGCTGAGCAGGTCCAGGATCTGACCGCGCAGGGTCACGTCCAGCGCGGTGGTGGGCTCGTCTGCCAAAAGCAGCTTCGGACTGCTGGCCAGCGCCATGGCAATCATGGCGCGCTGACGCTGCCCGCCCGAGAGCTGGTGGGGAAAGCTGTTGGCACGCCGCGCGGGCTCGGGAATGCCCGTCTGCGCCAGCAGCTCGATGGCGGCCTGCGCGCACTGCGCACCGGTCAGGCCCTTTTTCAGCTGGAGGATCTCGGCAACCTGCATGCCGATGGTCATGAGCGGGTTGAGCGCGGTCATGGGCTCCTGGAACACCATGGCGATGTCGCCACCACGCACCCCGCGCATCTCGCGCTCGGTCAGCGCCAGCAGGTCGCCGCGGCCCTGCAGATGTGCCTGGCCGGTAATGACTGCATCGCCCGCCAGCCGCAGCAGGCTGAGCGCGGTAATGGTCTTGCCCGAACCGGACTCGCCGACCAGGGCGAGCTTTTCTCCCGCTGCAATCGAAAAGTTGACGCCCCGCACCACGTCCTTGGTGCCAAAGCGAACGTACAGGTCCTGCACCTGCAGCAACGGAGAATGGGCCGGGGCGTTCACTGGTCGGCCTTTCGAGGATCGAGCGCATCGCGCAGGGCGTCGCCCATGAAGGTGAGCAGTAGCAATGTGGTCACCAGCACTGCGAAGGTGGAGAGCGAAATCCACCACGCATCAATGCTGTTCTTGCCCTGGCTCAGCAGCTCGCCCAGGCTGGGGGTGCCGGGTGGAACCCCAAGGCCCAGAAAGTCGAGCGAGGTCAGGGCCAGGATGGCTGCGCTCATGCGAAACGGCAGGAAGGTCACCACGGGCGTCAGGCTGTTGGGCAGGATGTGGCGCCAGATGATCTGGCTGTTGCTCACGCCCAGTGCGCGCGCGGCTTTCACGTAATCGAGCTGGCGGTTGCGCAGGAACTCGGCGCGCACGTAGTCCGACAGCCCCATCCACCCAAACAGGCTCAACAGAATGAGCAGCAGCGAGATGCTGGGCGCAAACACCGCGCTGAAGATGATGAGCAAGTACAACTCGGGCATGGAGCCCCACACCTCGATGAAGCGCTGGAACGCAAGATCCGTCTTGCCGCCAAAGAAGCCCTGGATGGCGCCGGTAATCACGCCCAGCAACACACCCGTCACCGTGAGTGCCAGGCCGAACAGCACGCTCACGCGGAACCCGTAGAGCAACTGCGCCAGCAGGTCGCGCCCCCGGTCGTCCGTGCCCAGCCAGTTCGCCGACGTGGGCGCTGACGGGTTGGGCGACTTGGCAAAGTAGTTGAGCGTGTTGGGGCCGTAGCGGTTGATGGTGTACAGCGCCCAGTTGCCGTCGGTGCCCAGGCGCTCCTGGATGAACGGGTCGAGGTAATCGGTAGGGGTGAGGAAATCCCCGCCAAAGGTGGTCTCGGGGTAGTCCTTGAGCATGGGGAAATAGGTTTGCCCCTCGTAGCGTACGACCAGCGGCTTGTCGTTGCTCACCAGTTCGGCAAACAGGCTGACCACCACCAGCGTGCAGAAGATCAGCAGGCTCCAGTAGCCCAGGCGGTTGCGCTTAAAGCGCAGCCAGGCGCGGCGCGATGGGGAAAGGGATACGGCTGGGGCGGTGCTCATGAGGGGGCGGTCCGTCCGGTCCTAGTCAAACTTCACGCGGGGGTCGACCCACACGTAACACAGGTCGCTGATGAGCTTAGTCACCAGGCCGATCAGCGTGAACAGGTACAACGTGCCCAGGACCACGGGGTAGTCGCGGCGGATCACGCTTTCGTAGCTGAGCAGGCCCAGGCCGTCCAGCGAGAACAGGGTCTCGATCAGCAGCGATCCGGCAAAGAACGCCCCGATGAACGCGGCCGGGAACCCGGTAACGATGGGGATTAGCGCATTGCGGAACACATGCTTCCACAGCACCTGCCGTTCAGAGAGGCCCTTGGCGCGGGCCGTCAGCACATATTGCTTGCGGATCTCTTCCAGAAACGCGTTCTTGGTGAGCATGGCCGTCACCGCAAAGCTGCCCAGCACCATAGCAGTGACCGGCAGCGTGATGTGCCACAGGTAATCGACAATGCGTGCGCTCCAGCTCAGCTCTTCCCAGTTCGATGACGTGAGCCCGCGCAGCGGGAACCACTGCAACTGCCCGCCAAAGATCACCAGCAGCGCGACGCCCAGCACAAAGCCCGGGATAGCGTAGCCCACCAGAATGATCAGCGTGGTGACCAGGTCAAACCGCGAACCTGCACGCACCGCCTTGGCCACGCCCAGCGGCACGGCCACCAGATAGCTGATGAAAAACGTCCACAGGCCCAGGCTGATGGAGACGGGCAGCTTTTCCTTGACCAGCGTCCACACGTCCTTGTTCTGGAAGAAGCTCTTGCCCAGGTCAAACCGGGCGAACTGGCCCAGCATCTGAAAGAAGCGCTCGTGGGCGGGCTTGTCAAAGCCGTACAGCGCCTTGATCTGCTCCAGCCGCTTGGGGTCCACGCCCTGCGCGCCGCGGTAGCTCATGCCGCCGCCCTCCGCACCACCGGCGCCCGCACCGGCCTTGGCTTCGGCCATGTACTGCTCCACCGGGCCGCCGGGCACGAACTGGATCACGACGAACGTGAGCAGCAGCACGCCCAGCAGCGTGGGCAGCATGAGCAGGACGCGTTTGAGGATGTAGGCAAACATGTGGAGTCAACCCCTCGGAACTGTCGCAATGCGGCCGGCCGCCGCGCCGGGCCGACCCGAGCAAGGCGAGCCCCCTTGGGGGGCGGCGACCCGTGCAACGGCGGAGCGTGAGGACATCATTTTTTGGCCCACCAGGTGTCGATGACCCAGCCCTCGCCCGTCGAATACGGCGGCATGGTGGGAGGCTTGTCCAGGCGCCAGGCGTTGTAGGCCATGCGGTGCGTGCCAGCCGTCCACTGCGGGATGAGGTAGTGGCTGTGCGCAATGATGCGTTCGAGCGCGTGGCAGGCGGGCAGCAGCTCGGCCTCGGTCTTGGCGCTGGTCATGGCCTTGACCATGGCGTCCACCGCCGGGTTCTTCACGCCGGGGAAGTTGCCCGAGTCTTCCGTGTCGGCCGCTGCGCTGCCGAACATGTCGGCAAATTCCTGACCCGGGTTGTTCGTGCCCTGGTAGGCCATGGAGGTGATGTCAAAGTCGAACTTCTGCAGCCGCTGCTGGTACAGCGCAAAGTCCACCGCGCGGAATTTCAGCGTGACGCCGATCTTCTCCAGGGCCCGCATCCACGGCGTGATGGTGCGCACGCCGCCGTCGTTGCTGTCCATGTATTCGAGTACCATGGGCTCCCCCTTGGCGTTGCGCAGCGCGCCATCGCGCACCTCCCAGCCGGCTTCCTTGAGCAGGGCCTGGGCCCGGCGCAGATTGGCGCGCAGGGATGAGTCCCCGTCGGTGCGGGGCGGCACGGTCATGGGGCCGAACGCAGCGGCAGGGATGTGCTTGCGGTATGGCTCCATCAGCGCAAGCTCCTGCGGGCTCGGCACGCCCCGCGTCTCGCAAGCCGTGTTGCCAAAGAGGCCATTCACACGCTGGTAGGCACCGTAGAAAAGCTGGCGGTTCATCCACTCGTAGTCCACCGCCAGGCCCAGTGCCTCGCGCACGCGGGCGTCCTGCAGCATGGGGCGGCGGGTGTTGAGCACGTAGCTCTGGAAACCCGAAGGCAGCTTGTGGCGGAACTCGCCCTTGACGAGCTCACCGCTGTCGAACTTCTTGCCTGTGACGCGGCGGGCCCAGTCGCCCGCGCTGAAAAACCGCATCAGGTCAAACTCACCGGCCTTCAGGGCTTCGAGCCGCGCGGTGTTGTCCTTGTAGATCTTGACCAGCACCTGGTCAAAATTGGCCGTGCCCTTGCGCACGTTCAGGTCGCGGGCCCAGTAGTTTGGGTCGCGCACATAGGTGATGTCCTTGCCGAAGCGCACCGGCCCGATCCGGTAGGGCCCGCTGCCAATCGGCACATCGGTGACCACCTCGTTGAACGGCTTGGCCTTGCCGTTTTCCACGCCCCAGTCACGGCTGAACACCGGCAGCCCACCCACCGTGAGCGGCAGTTCGCGGTTGGGTTGCTTGAACCGGTAGCGCACCATGCGGTCGTCCAGCACGTCCACGCCCGCCACTTCAATCAAGAGCGTCTTGTACGCAGGCGAGGTGTGGGGCCCCACCAGCGTGTCAAAGCTGTGCTTCACGTCCTGCGCCAGCACCGGCTTGCCGTTGTGAAAGCGCGCTTCGGGCCGCAGGCGGAACACCACCGACAGCCCGTCGGCCGCGACCTCGACGTCTTGCGCCAGCAGGCCGTAGCCGGTGGCCGTCTCGTCCATGGCACCCACCAGCAGCGAGTCGAACATCAGCGACGACAGGTACGCGGGCGCGTTGCCCTTGATGGTGAACGGGTTGTACTTGTCGAACGTGGAAGTGCGCAGGTTGCTCACCAGGCGCAGCTCGCCGCCCTTGGGTGCGGCGGGGTTGACGTACTCGAAATGCGCGAAGCCCGCGGGGTAGCGGGGCTCGCCCCACAGCGCGTAGGCGTGCGCGGCCCAGGCCGGAGCCGCACATCCCATCCACAGAAAAGTCAGCCAAAACCGCATGCGACAATTCTGCACTACGCAGGAACGGCCCAAGCCCACGCTTGGGGCAAACCCCCGCCGCACGGCGGGCTGCCTGCCCGCACACCACCGCTATCGCATTCCACTGGAGAACAACAATGGGTTTTCTGACCGGCAAAAAGCTGCTCATCACGGGCGTGCTGTCCAACCGCTCCATCGCCTACGGCATCGCCAAGGCCTGCCACGCGCAAGGGGCCGAACTGGCTTTCAGCTACGTGGGCGAGCGCTTCAAGGACCGCATCACCGACTTTGCTGCCGAGTTCGATTCCAAGCTGATCTTTGACTGCGATGTGGGCAGTGACGAACAGATCGAGCGGATGTTTGCCGACCTGTCGCAGACCTGGCCCAAGTTCGACGGCTTCGTGCACAGCATCAGCTTTGCGCCGCGCGAGGCCATTGCCGGCAACTTCCTCGATGGCCTGAGCCGCGAGGGTTTCCGCATCGCGCACGACATCAGCGCGTACAGCTTTCCGGCCATGGCCAAGGCGGCCCTGCCCTACCTGAACGACAAGTCGTCGCTCATCACCTTGAGCTACCTGGGCGCCTTGCGCTCCATCCCCAACTACAACACCATGGGCCTGGCCAAAGCCAGCCTGGAAGCCAGCGTGCGCTACCTGGCCGAAGCCGTGGGCCGCACGGCAGACGGCCGCAGCATCCGCGCCAACGGCATCAGCGCCGGCCCCATCAAGACGCTGGCCGCCAGCGGCATCAAGGACTTTGGCAAGCTGCTGAGCCGAGTGGCCGATGCGTCGCCACTGCGCCGCAACGTGACCATCGAAGACGTGGGCAATGTGGCGGCGTTCCTGCTGTCAGACCTGGCGTCGGGCATGACCGCCGAGATCACGTATGTGGACGGCGGCTTCAGCCAGACGGCCGGCCTGAGCGCTGACCAGGTGTGACCGGCTGCACTGGCGCGGCCGGCTCAGCACCGTACCGCGCCTTTGCACGCTTTTTTGAGCGATTTTTGGCCCTGGCGCTTGTTCCACAATGCCAGACAGCTATCAATTTTATAGTATTCACCCGTTTTCTGGCTTCAGTACAACGCTGACGCACGGCGAGGGAATGGCGGCTCCAAAGCCCAGGCGCGTTACCGGTACCACTCCCCTGGAGCCACTCGCGCGCCGTCGCTGGCTGGGTTGGCTGCTCGGCACGGGTCTGCTGCTACCCGCCACAGGCATCGCCGCCGATGCGCCCGCCCTGCTGCTGGCACATGTCTACCGCCCCGGCACACCGCTGGCCGATTACTGGGTGAGCGAAAAATACGATGGGGTGCGCGGCTTCTGGGACGGCCAGACGCTGCGCACGCGCGGCGGCGAAACCGTGGTGGCACCCGCCTGGTTCACCGCAGGATGGCCCGCCGAGCCCATGGACGGCGAACTGTGGGCCGGCCGAGGCCAATTCACCCATGCCCAGTCCACCACACGCCAGCAGCAACCGGACGATGCCGCGTGGCGCCAGATGCGCTTCATGGTGTTTGACCTGCCCCGCCATGGCGGTACGTTCGATGAACGATTGCCTGCGCTGAACCGCATGGTCGAGGGCATCGGGCAGCCGTGGGTGCAGGCGGTTCCGCAGCGCAAGGTGGCGACCGACGCCGCACTGCAGGCCCTGCTGCAACGCACTGTGCGCGCAGGCGGCGAGGGGCTGATGCTGCACCGTGGCGCATCGCTGTACCGCGCGGGCCGCAACGATGACCTGCTCAAGCTCAAGACCCACGAAGACACCGAGGCGAAGGTGGTGGCCCACCTGCCCGGGACGGGCAAGCATGCCGGCCGCATGGGGGCGCTGCTGGTCGAGATGCCGTCTGGCCAGCGCTTTCGGTTGGGCACGGGGTTCAGCGATGCCGAACGCAACACACCGCCACCCGTGGGCAGCTGGGTCACGTACCGCTACCGGGGCACGCACGATGGCGGACTGCCCCGTTTTGCCAGCTTTGTCCGCGTGCGGGACGACATGCCGCCGCGCTGACGCCCGCTGCGGCCGCAGAAGGCGCGGGTGCGTTGCAGCTCGGCCCTGCCGCTGTGGCAGGGCAGTGCCGAACAAGGCCCGGCTGGCGCAGTGCCATGGCTGCGCAAGCCGGGCCGACGAGCCAGTTCCTGTCAGTTGGGCAGCAGGACCTTGTCCACCACGTGGATCACGCCGTTGGACTGGTACACATCGGCGATGGTCACGGTGGCCGTGCCACCCTTTTCGTCCATGACCATCACAGCGTTGCCGCTGGCCTTGGCGGTCAGCGTGCCACCGGCCACGGTCTTGAGGCTGGCCATGCCCTTGCCGTCGGCAATCAGCTTGGTCAGCGCGGCAGCGTCGTACTTGCCCGCCACCACGTGGTACGTCAGCACCTTGGTCAGCGTGGGCTTGTTCTCTGGCTTCAGCAGCGTGTCGACTGTGCCGGCTGGCAGTGCGCCAAAGGCGGCATTGGTGGGCGCAAACACCGTGAAAGGACCAGCGCTCTTGAGCGTGTCCACCAGGCCCGCCGCCTTGACCGCGGCGACCAGCGTGGTGTGGTCCTTGGAGTTCACGGCGTTGTCGATGATGTCCTTGCTGGCCAGCATGGGCGCGCCGCCCACCGTGACCTGTGCAAAGGCAGGAAACGCAGCAGCAGACAGCGCGGCAGACAGACCGATGGCGGCAAGGCGGGCATTGAAACGTAGATGCATGGGAAAGGCTCCTGAAGATGGTTGGACTGCGCCTGGCAAGAGAAGGGAAGAATTTGCGCAGCTGTCCATGAATACGCAGGGACCCGCGGGGTAGATTCAAAAAAGTGAGACCGCGCGGCGATGGGCGGCCCGCAAAAAACAAAACGCCCCGCGGCCAGGGCCGGGAGCGTTCTTTGGGGTGCACACGTCGGCCGCGGGGCCGACATCAGCGCCGCGGAGGCGCTGGAGGTTGCGGGCTGGTGTTCAGACGTTGCGGCCAAACGGGCCGTTGTCTCCCACCTGAACCAGGTTGTCTGCGGTTGCCAGGGGCTTGGCGTTCTTGCTGGGCTTGCCGTTGGACACGCAGTCGGCGTAGTAGCGCACCTGGCCGTTCTCGTCTTCCACTTCCACCAGCCCGTGGATGTCGGTTTCAAAACCCGGGCAGAGCTTGGCGAACTCGCGTGCAAACTTGAGGTAATCCACGATCTTCTTGTTGAAGACTTCGCCGGGAATCAGCAGTGGAATGCCGGGCGGGTACGGCGTGACCAGGCCCACGGTGATGCGGCCTTCCAGGTGGTCGATCTCCACGCGCTCGGTCTGGCGGTGCGCGATGTGCGCGTAGGCGTCCGAAGGCTTCATCGCCGGCGTAAGGTCCGACAGGTACATCTCGGTCGTAAGGCGCGCAATGTCGTACTTGGCGTACATCTCGTGCACGTGCTGGCACAGGTCCTTGAGGCCCATGCGCTCGTAGCGCTTGTGCTGCTGGCAGAACTCCGGAAGGATGCGCCACATCGGCTGGTTCTTCTCGTAGTCGTCCTTGAACTGCTGCAGCGCGGTCAGCAGCGTGTTCCAGCGGCCCTTGGTGATGCCGATGGTGAACATGATGAAGAAGCTGTACAGACCCGTTTTCTCCACCACCACGCCGTGCTCGGCGAGAAACTTGGTGACGATGGACGCGGGGATGCCTTCGGGCTCGAAGCGGCCATCCAGGTTCAGACCCGGCGTGACGATGGTCGCCTTGATCGGATCCAGCATGTTGAAGCCGGGCGCCATGTCGCCAAAGCCGTGCCATTCCTTGGCGGTGGCCTGCGAGCCCGCCGGATCGGGGTTGAGCACCCAGTCGACGGCCTCACCCATGCCTTCGTCGGCCAGATCGTCCGGTCCCCAGACCTTGAACCACCAGTCGTCGTCACCGAACTCGGCGTCGATCTTGCGCATGGCGCGGCGGAAGTCGAGCGCCTCGAAAATGCTCTCTTCCACCAGCGCCTTGCCACCGGGCGGCTCCATCATGGCCGCGGCCACATCGCAGCTGGCGATGATCGCGTACTGCGGGCTGGTGCTGGTGTGCATCAGGTAGGCCTCGTTGAAGAGGTGGCGGTCGAGCTTGACGTGCTGCGAGTCCTGCACCAGCACATGGCTGGCCTGGCTGATGCCGGCGAGCAGCTTGTGGATGGACTGCGTGGCGTACACCACCGACTCCATCGGTCGCACGCGCTTCTTGCCCATGGCGTGGAAGTTGCCGTAGAAGGGGTGGAAGGCCGCGTGCGGCAGCCAGGCTTCATCGAAGTGCAGGTTGGCCACGTAGCCGTCGAGCATCTGCTTGATGGCCTCGGTGTTGTAGAGCACGCCGTCGTAGGTGGACTGGGTGAGTGTCAAAACGCGCGGCTTCACCGCGTCGGCGTCCACGCCGGCCAGCAGCGGGTTGGCGCGGATCTTGGCCTTGATGGCGTCGATCTCGAACTCGCTCTGCGGGATCGGTCCGATGATGCCGTAGTGATTGCGTGTGGGCTTCAGAAAGACGGGAATGGCGCCCGTCATGATGATGCTGTGCAGGATGGACTTGTGGCAGTTGCGGTCCACCACCACCACATCGCCCGGCGCCACGGTGTGGTGCCAGACCATCTTGTTGGACGTGCTGGTGCCGTTGGTCACGAAGAAGCAGTGGTCGGCATTGAAGATGCGGGCGGCATTGCGCTCGCTCTCGCCAATGGCACCGTTGTGGTCCAGCAGCTGGCCAAGTTCTTCCACTGCGTTGCACACGTCGGCGCGCAGCATGTTTTCGCCGTAGAACTGGTGGTACATCTGGCCCACCGGGCTCTTCAGGAAAGCCACGCCTCCCGAGTGCCCGGGGCAATGCCAGCTGTACGAGCCGTCTTCGGCGTAGTCGAGCAGTGCCTTGAAGAATGGCGGCTGCACCCCTTCCAGGTAGCTCTTGGCCTCGCGGATGATGTGGCGCGCCACGAATTCGGGGGTGTCCTCGAACATGTGGATAAAGCCATGCAGCTCGCGCAGGATGTCGTTGGGCAGGTGGCGGCTGGTCTTGGTCTCGCCGTGCACGTAGATCGGCACTTCGGTGTTCTTGCGGCGCACCTCACCAATGAAGTTGCGCAGGCTCAGCACGATGGGGTCGAGCCCGTCTCCGCCCGAGAATTCCTCATCGTCGATCGACAGGATGAACGCGCTGGCGCGGCTTTGCTGCTGCGCAAACTGCGACAGGTCACCGTAGCTGGTCACACCCACCACCTCGAAGCCCTCGGCCTCGATGGCCTGCGCAAGCGCACGGATACCCAGGCCCGAGGTGTTCTCGGAACGATAGTCCTCATCGATGATGATGATGGGAAAACGAAACTTCATGCGCAGCCTCCGTGCAACCGTGCCCTGCCCGGCCAAAAATCAAAAGAGGCGCGAAGTGTAAGGAATAACGTTGACATGCCTTTGTCTGGCCCATTTTTGGGCCCAGAATGTGGTGCGCTAAATACATCAACCAAGGAGGGCTGACCATGGAGCAATCCACAATCTGGTGGCTGGCGGCGGGTGCGGTGGTCGCGGCCGAACTGCTGACCGGCACCTTCTACCTGCTCATGGTGGCTGTCGGACTTGCCGCTGCGGCCGTCATGGCGCATGTGGGCCTGTCGATGCCACTGCAGATCGTGAGCGCCGCAGTGGTCGGCGGCGGAGCGGTGGTGGCATGGCATTGGGCCAAGAAGCGTCGCCCCGGTGACCCCTCGGCACGCGCCGACCGGAGCGTGAACATGGATGTCGGTGAAACCATCTACATCGAAGGCTGGAACCCCGACGGCACCACCCTGGTGAAGTACCGCGGTGCACAGTGGACAGCCATACACCGCCCAGGCATCACCCCGGCCACCGGCATGCACCGTGTGGCAGAGCTGGTGGGCAACCGGCTTCTGGTAGACCCGGTCTGAGCGCGCCACGCTCGCTGACACTTTTCAAAGAAACGAGGTTCCCGTGGAAATCGCCATCGTCATCCTGGTCATCGCCGTCATCTTCATCGTGCGTTCCGTCAAGGTCGTGCCGCAGCAAAACGCGTGGGTCAAGGAACGCCTGGGCAAATACGCGGGCACCTTGAGCCCGGGGCTGAACTTTCTGGTGCCCTTTGTCGACAAGGTGGCCTACAAGCACAGCCTCAAGGAAATCCCGCTCGATGTGCCCAGCCAGATCTGCATTACGCGCGACAACACGCAGCTACAGGTGGACGGCATCCTGTACTTCCAGGTGACGGACCCAATGCGCGCGAGCTACGGCTCCAGCAACTACATCATGGCCGTCACCCAGCTGGCCCAGACCTCCCTGCGCTCGGTGATCGGCAAGCTCGAACTGGACAAGACCTTTGAGGAGCGCGACATCATCAACGCCCAGATCGTGCAGGCCATCGACGAAGCGGCGCTGAACTGGGGCGTGAAGGTGCTGCGTTATGAGATCAAGGATCTGACTCCCCCGAAGGAAATCCTGCACGCCATGCAGGCACAAATCACCGCTGAGCGTGAAAAGCGCGCGCTCATCGCAGCCTCGGAAGGCCGCCGCCAGGAGCAGATCAACATCGCCACCGGCGAGCGCGAGGCCTTCATCGCACGCTCCGAGGGCGAAAAGCAGGCCGTCATCAACAAGGCCCAGGGCGAAGCAGAGTCCATCAAGGCTGTGGCGGAGGCGACCGCGCAGGCCATCGAACGGGTGGCCACCGCCATCCGCCAGCCCGGCGGAGAACAGGCCGTGCAGCTCAAGGTGGCCGAAAAGGCCGTGGACGCCTACAGCCGGGTAGCGCAAGACGCCACCACAACCCTCATCGTGCCGAGCAACATGACCGAGGTGTCTGCCCTCATCGGCTCGGCCATGAAGATGGTGCAAGCCCAGCAACGGGCTGGCTGAGCGCAGTGCCTGCAAAGAAATGCCCGGACGTGCAAAAGGCGCTGGCGTCGGCCGCCGGCAGCGCCCGTCTGCTCAGCAGGCTGATTGCACGCATTTCTGATTTGCGCCCGCTCGGTGGCTGCACAGCGAACCTTACCGGCCTTGGCCGGATGATCACCGTTGCAGGCTTGACGCTGGCCGCAGCAAGCTCGCCAGTCAACGCCCAGTCGGCGAACGACCCGGACCTCTGGCTGACACTGCACGGCGATCCGAATGACCCGACCACCGACCTCGTTGAAGTGCGCCCGGAACCCACCGGACTGGACCAGCGCGTGGTGCTCGACCTGCGCGTTTCGCGTGACCGGGGGCGTACCTCGTTTCGCGGGCAGAAATACCGGTCGTACTATGCGAAGGCAGTGGTTAACTGCTCGACGCGAAAGGCTTGGTACCTGTGGCTCAGCTATTTCGCGGAGCCCTCCTGGTCCGGCCAGACGGTGGGGCGCGAGGAGTACCGCGAGGGCGAAGCAGCGGTGCTTTTCAAGGATGTGCCTGGCCAGCCCTACAAGCGCATGATTTCGGCAGCGTGCCGCGTGCGGGGTTGAGGTTGGATAGGAGGGCGGCCCGCGGCACCAGGCATGCATGACTCGTGACACAGAGAAGCATTTTTTGCCCCGCAGGGCGTAGCGAGCAAAAACGAGCCGTCGCCGTGGCTATAATGGAGAGCTTCGGAGAGGTGGATGAGCGGTTTAAGTCGCACGCCTGGAAAGCGTGTGTGGGCTAATCCCCACCGCGGGTTCGAATCCCGCCCTCTCCGCCAGAATTTGTTATAAATCAACAACTTAGATCGATATTTGGTTCTTGACCCACATAAAAACCCACATTGAACTGTGGGTTGGGTCGGAGCAAGATTGGTGATTTATGCAAGGTTCTGGCCTTGGCGCGACGAATGGTCGCGCCTCAGACTTTTCAGTCAGCTTCCCATCGCTTGGGGAACGACGCATTCGCACCGCAGCATGCGCCCTCAAACGGATTTTGGAAGTCGCCAAAGAGGTGCTCTGCGCGCCCTGGCTCCCCACCAAAAGTAGCGGCATTCTTCAGATCGCTGGTCCTCACTTGTGTGCCTTTACCACGGCATCTTGCTCGTGGTCTCGCACCGCGTTCACCCCTTCTTGGCAGCTCTCCTTCAGGAGAGACGCATCGTTGCATTCCAGACTAAAAGAATTCAATCACATATCACTCCCTTGAGCCAGTGAGAGAGCCAATAACTCTTCACTGGCTTTTTGCTGTCTGCAAGGCACATAGGACGCCGCAGACCCCCGCAACAAGCTCAAGGAGTCGCATATCGTGATTGAAACCCCCTCGCCCCTAGAGAACCTCGCCGCCTGTGCCGTCGCGTACTTGGCAGGGATCCTCTTTACCCTCGTGCTCATCAGCTACATCGACGGCGCTGTTACCAGTGATCGCCGACCCCGCGTCCTTCCACCGGAGGCCTAAGCCGTGTGGGATCCACGAGACCCCGATACGGACCTCCCTCCCAGCACACACCCAGACCATGCCGTAGCACACTGTCCGCAGTGCGGATCTACGCGCGTGATGCCCCGCTACCACGGCCGCAAAGTCGGCAGTGCCATTGGCACGCTGGCCGGCGCGGCTGCGGGAACCTCACGCCTAGCCGGTGCAGCCAACCTGGGCGCGGAGTTCGGGGCAACACTTGGCTTGGTGGCCGGTCCTGGCGGCGCCAGCATCGGCGCCATCGCTGGGGCAGTCCTCGGTTCAATGGTCGGCGCTGCCGCCGGCTGCGCTGTTGGCGCGGCCTTGGGCAACGCCATCGACGCCAATGTGCTCGACAACCACCGTTGTCTGGCATGTGGGTGCAGTTTCAGCAGCAGGGTGTGCTGATCCGGTCAACAACCTTTTCTCATCACAAAACAGAAGGCCCCGTGTGCCCAGCACCGGGGCCTTTTGCTTTTCTTCCAACTGTTCTTTAAGGAGTATTTCAATGGCACATCTCGTTCAAACCATGGCCTATGTTGGTGAGACCCCCTGGCACAACCTGGGTCAGCAACTGCCCGCCAAACAACCCATCGATGTCTGGGCCCGTGGAGCGGGCATGGACTGGACCATCCGTGAGACCCCAGTGCGCTACATGGCCACGCAGGCTGGTGCTGGGGCCGCTTCCGGCACTGCGTCTTCTGTCTCGAACCTCTACGGCGAACCCATGGAGTTCCCCGATCAGAAGGTGCTGTACCGCAGTGATACCAAGGCGCCTCTGTCAGTGGTCAGTGCCCGATACCAGGTGGTGCAGCCCAAGCAGGTGTTGGAGTTCTATCGGGATCTGACGGAAGTCTCTGGCTATGAGTTGGAGACCGCCGGGGTTCTGAAGGCGGGGCGCAAGTTCTGGGCTCTGGCCCGCACTGGAAAGTCCTCGGCGCTCAAGGGCAACGATGTGGTCAATGGCTATCTGCTGCTGGCCACCTCCTGCGATGGGACGCTGGCAACTACCGCCACCCCCACCACCGTGCGGGTGGTCTGCAACAACACTCTCTCGATTGCCCTGTCCGGAACATCGAGCGCGATCAAGGTGCCTCACAGCACCAGCTTTGATGCGCAGGCGGTCAAGAAGCAGTTGGGCATTGCTGTCTCTCAGTGGGATGGCTTCATGTACCGCATGAAGACCCTGTCCGAGCGCAAGGTCAAGAGCCATGAGTCCATGAACTACTTCCTCAAGGTCCTGTGCCAGACGGATGGGCATGCGGATGCATCTGCAGGTCTGACCAATGAACGGGCTCTGAAGAAGGTGCAGGCCATGTACGAGGGCCAGGGTCGTGGAGCAGAACTGGCAGCGGCCAAGGGCACGGCCTGGGGTCTGCTGTGCGCTGTCACCGAGTTCGTGGACCACGAACGGCGGGCACGCAGTCAGGAGTACCGCCTGGACAGTGCGTGGTTTGGTCAGGGTGCAGCTCTCAAGCAGCGGGCGCTGGAGCAGGCTTTGCAGATGGCGTCATGAAGGGCTCGGAAGAGGGTTCAGTCTGCATTTTTTTCAGGATCTTTTTTCGTTCGTTGCACTTGCGGCATAGGCCCCGCCTCCTTTGGGAGACGGGGTCTTTTGCTTTGTGGGGGTGGCGTTCGGGTTCTCTTGTTTCTATCTATTCGAAGGAGTCACCATGGTTGTTCCTGTTGTTTCACCGGCGGGTCCGTCTTGTTCCAAGACCCGCCCAGCCCTGAAGCTGGTCAAGACACAGCACCTGGACCGGGATCAGTGGTTGCAGGTACGCAAAGGCGGTATCGGGAGTTCCGATGCCGCGGCTGCGGTGGGGCTCAATCCCTACCTGTCGCAGCTGGAGCTGTGGATGGAGAAGACCGGACGTGCCGCTGTGGCCCCGCCGGGCGACGGTGGTGCGGACGATCTCAGTCCGATGTACTGGGGATCTCTCCTGGAGCCCATCGTGGCTGCGCATTACACGCGCCGCACGGGCAACCGTGTACGGCGAATCAATGCGGTGCTGCAGCATCCCGAGCATTCCTGGATGCTGGCCAACATCGACCGCGAGGTGCTCGGGGCCCCGGATGTCCAGTTGCTCGAGTGCAAGACAGCCGGCATTCAGGGTGCCTGGCTCTGGCGCGACGGGGTGCCGGAGTACGTGCAACTGCAGGTGCAGCACCAGCTGGCCGTAACGGGCAAACAGGCTGCGGATGTGGCGGTGCTGCTGGGCGGCCAGGAACTGCGGGTATTCCGGATCGATCGCGATGAGGAGTTGATCACCCAGCTCATCACCTTGGAGCGGGAGTTCTGGGGCTATGTCGAGCGGGATCAACAGCCTCCGGCCGATGGCTCGGATTCCGCAGACCGGGCCTTGCGGGCGCTTTATCCGCGGGATACCGGAATCACCCTGGACCTTCGCGAGGACCTGACGATGGGCGCAGTGTTCTCGGACCTGCTTGCCGTTCGCCAGGTGTTGGCCACTCAGTCAGCGCTGGAAGCTCAGCTCAAGCAATCCATCCAGCAGCGCATGGGTGATGCCTCGCGGGCGGTGTTCGATGGCGGGGAAGTGAGCTTCAAGCGCAGCAAGGATGGCAGCACGCTGGACACAGCGCGGCTGGCCAAAGAGATGCCTGAGACCGTACGGGCCTACACGGTACCCAAGCCTGGGAGCAGGCGGTTCCTGGTGCAAACGTGAGGCGGGTTCATTTTTATTCCATGCATTCCCCCGGACGGGCTTCATCGGCAACGGTGAGGCCCGTTCTGTTTGGGGGTGCATTCATCACATTCAACAAGGAGATTCACATGCTCAAAGGTTTGGCTTTGACACCGCCCGTGATCGGGCGCATTGCGATTGGTCGGGTGGTGGAGAAGAACGGGCGCCGCCTGCCCGAGAAGGACGATGAGTTCACGCTCACCAGCCAGGTACAGAACAAGGACGGGTGGGTGTTGCATCCAGCGGATGGGCAACTGCGCAAGGATCCCGGTGCGAAGCTGCGCAGCATTCCGGTGCGCTTGTTGTTTAACGATCCGGATCTTAGCCTGCGGGCGAACTACACGATGTTTGATCGGGCGACCGGTAGGCCGTTGTGTGTGGGGGATGGGGACAGCTGCAAGCGGGTGACGATCTCCGGGATGCAGTCCCTGCCCTGCCCTTCGCCAGTGTCCTGTGCACTGGCCCAGGATGGGAACTGCAAGCCGTATGGGCGGCTGCATGTGCGTGTGGATGCCGGTAGTTCTGGGCAGACGGATTCAGCCACCGGAAGCGCTGGAGCTACAGGAACAGCTGTGGGAGATGACGAGCTCGGAAGCTTTGTGTTTCGGACCACGGGGTTCAACAGCATCCGGACACTGTCGGCTCGGCTGCGCTACCTGTTCGCGGTGTCTGGTGGACTGCTAGCGGGGCTGCCCTTGGAGCTTCGGCTGCGCGGCAAATCCACGACGCTGTCGCATCGCACGCCGATCTACTACGTCGACCTGACGTTGAGAGCGGGAACCAGTCTGGCCCAGGTCGTGGCACTGGCGCGGCAAGAGCGCGAGCAACAGGCTGCGCTGGGTCTGGATCAGGCGGCGCTCGATGAAGCGGCACGCCAGGGCTTGGCGCTCGGGGAGTTTGAGGAATCGGAGGAAGAAGGCGCGGGCATCGTGGAAGAGTTCTATCCAGAGACCATGGCGGATGGAGACGAAGGAGTGGAGCGAGCGCCTGAGCCGATTTCGCTGCGTGGCAAGCTGCATCGTCGGCAGGAGGCGATGGTCAGCCGTGCAACCGTGACGGCAACGGGGGATCCTGGAGCCTCTCATGCGAGCGCATGAAGGGGTTGTTCGCCGGTATGTCGTGGGACTGGTGATGGAGACGGTACCCGGCTACCGCTGCGGTGAGGGTTCGGAACCTGAGCACAGGGTGCTTCCCGGGCTTCTGGTGCGGGATCCCGTGCTGCCGCGCCGTCCCGGTGCGGTGGCATTGCAGCAAGCGTTTGCGTTGCTCACCGGAGTGCGAGTCAGTGTTCCGCCGGTGGTCAGTGCACAGGGGTTGTTGCGTCATGCGCAGCGGCTCCTGCCGGGGTTCAATGCTCAGTTGGTCTGGGAGCAAGCTCCGCAAGACTTGCTGGCGCTGTCCCACGATGCGGTTCACCGTGGTGGCCTGGTGCTGCTGCTCTGGCAGTCGATTGCCAGGCAGGTTCAGGGGTCCCCTCGCCTGCCCTGCCCGGCGCCTCAATGGATGCTGGTGGTGGGGGTGGAGGGGCCTTGGAGACCTTTGGATGATGGTTCAGGCAGTGCGGTGTGCGCAGGGACTTCCGGGCTTTTGGTCCTGAATACCCGGGTGCACCCTGCATGGGGCTTGGGGCATAACCAACGTCTGGTTCCTGGTGCATATCCACACCACAAGGCAGCAGCGCGGGTCGCGGAATTTCGTGCTGTCTGGTCGGCGCGTACGGTCGAGGGAGGTTCGGACTGCGGGATGGTGACTGCGGCGCTAGCCATCATGCCGACGATGCACGGGTGACTGCTGAACTCGCTATTGAGGTCCGTTGATCTGGTCCATCAGGGGTGTTATTGGGCCCCGTCCTGGGGGCTTGCGTTCCTTCGCTCCACTTCGGAGCGGGCGCTCTGGACGCAATCGGACCCAAGGCTTTTTGGGGGCTGTGTGGGATTCGCGGCGATATTCGAGATCGAACTCGCCCGATTCAGACAGCACCTGCTGCCAAGTGCCGCTGCGGTACTTCTGAGGGGTTTGGTCTGGATGATGCGCAAGCATCTGAGCCTTGACGGTTTCCAGCGCTACCCAGTTGTCTCCAGCAAGCGTTTGGACCTGCGTGCGCAATGCCCGCACGATGCCGGTGTGCGACCACTCGAAGCTGCCGTCGGGATTGATACCGTTAAAAAGCAAATCGAGATATGCCTCTGACTGCACTAAGGAAGCCATGGCTTCTGCAGCTTTGTGCATGGTCCACATCCACCCTCGGAGCTCCTGGTAACGAGCATCAATGCGCAAGTAGGAGTCTTCCAGGTAGGCGATGGCATCCGTGCAGCCTTGCTCATCCCCCAGGTTGAACCGGGCCAACAAATGATGAACCAGTTCATTGCGCAGATCTACCAACTCCTGAACAGCTAGCTTGGTCTGCGCCAGTTGTTCAGATTGCATGGTCATCCGAAACCCGCGAGCGAAGGACGCCCGATCTGTGGGTGTCTTGTCTTCCGGAAGCAATTCACGCTCAAACCCCTCGGGGACAACGAACGAGCCGAAGAGCAGATTCGCTAACTGTCCAAGTGTCTGGCCAGACAGTTTCTGTGCGCGTTGGGCCGCCTGGTCTGCAAGCGTGTCCACCGGACCAGAGATTTCATGGTGCGCTAGCAGGACCTTCAGGGTGTGTTCGTACTGCTGAATACGCACCATGCAACGCCCAAGCAGGCGCTGGACATCGCGCTGGATCGCTGGACTAGTGATCTCAGGAGGCAATGAGTCGCTTGTCATCGGGTTGTGCGCCCTCGGATCTCTGCGGCTTAGGCAGTCTGCACTCCCGTTCCTAGCGGAGCTCAGCCGATCACAAACGGCGCGCGGTCCTTGCCCGCAATCCACTGCGGCGGCTTGCCTCGGCCAGACCAGGTGGCACCGGTGTCGGGATCACGGTACTTGGCAGCGACCTTCTTGGGCTGGGGCTTCCAGGGGAAGACTTGCTGGGCGGTGAAGCCGAACTCTTGAACGAGTTGCAAAACGGTTTGGAGGGCCTGTTCGGACTCGGCCTTCTTGGCGTTGGCGATCTGTTCGTCGAGAAGTTTTTTCTGGGCCAGGAGTTCGGTGTAGCTGGACATGCGGGTGTGCGTGAGAGGAGTCGGTGCTGAGTGTGGGGAGAGAGGCGAATCGTGCCCTTGGCAAGGACAGGAAGGCGCAGGTGTCACTCTACGCGAACCAGGGGCCGCGTCACCTTCAGTCTGCTGCTGCAATGGGTGGAGTGGTCGGCTCTTGTGCTCCGCCCCGGCGCCAGACTTGAAGGTTGGCGTATTCGCGACCACAACCTGTGCAACGCAGGGCTTCGGTGTAGCGCATGACTCCGGCGTCGTCGCGGGCGAGCACCCGGTGGTAGCTGGTGGCGCCGCAGTAGCCGCAGCGGTTGGAGGCAGTGGACGGGTTCAAGGGGATGGCAGCGCGCAAGTTGTTCAATCAGGCAATGGTTCGTCTTGGTTGATCGTAACAAGGCGTAGAAGTTGCAGCCGCGCCTTTGAGGTCAGCTGGTTACGGGCAGGGATGTCACGCCCCAAGTGGAGGAGCACACACGATGGCGGCCGAGCTGCGGCAAAGATCTCGCAGCTACTCCTTCATCCCTGCCCGTTCAGCAATCTCGATTGCGGGAAGTGGGTTTGCCGGGTCAACCGGCGGGGTTTGTTTCACGTTCAATGGATGCGTTTGCATCACATATCATTTACATCTAAAGAGGGGGTTCAATGAAACCAATGGGGACAAGGGCGCAGGCACTGCGCTGGGTAGCGGCGTCCTGCGCTGCCATCGCGGCAGCAGCGTTGATGGCGGGATGCGAACGCAAGGTGGCCGTGGAGGTGCAAGCGCCGGAGTTGCCAGTTCAGACGGTGTCCGGGTTCCTTGAGATCGCTGGGGTACTGGACCGCAGTGGCAGCAAGGCCGCGTTGATCGAGGTGAGCCCTGAATCGGGGGATCTCATCGCGTTTGTTTTTGATCCGGACTCTCCGCTGGGTCAGCGGATCCTTTCGCAGTGCGCGCCTGATATGCCTTGTCTGGTCGAAGGGGTGCGGGCCAGACCTCTGGACAGCCAGGCGCCTTCAACGGTGGCTTTGGCGAAGCTGGGTTTCAGCGTATCTCCATCGGCATGGCTGGGTCTGATCGATGCGGGGGCGGCTCGGATGGAGTCGGGTCTGGAAGCACCACAGGCCAAGGTCACGACCCGCTTCGGCGAAGTGGTGATCAAAGAAGATGATTCTTCAGTCCTGCTGAACGGGCAAGTGGTTGTGCCGGCCCCGGACGAGTCGGTGCTGATCGTGCGGCACGCGTCCGTGGGTGGTGAGGATGTCCTGCTGCTGCAAAGCGGTTCAGGCACAGCCTGCCCTGCCCTATTCCGCGTGATGGCGGTGTCTGCTCAAGGGGTGCAGGTTTCTCCGCAGTTCGGATCCTGCTCGGATCTGGTGTCTGCCGTGGTGCAGACAAAGCCGAACCAGACCGAGAAACTGGTGATCCGGATGGTGGGGTTTGCAGGCCCCTTTGAACCTGAGGAAGAGCAGCGCAAGGCGGCTCGACAGGTGCTGGAGTTCATCTACCAGCAGGGTTCACTCACGCGCGAGGGCAAACCGGTTCCTTCGACCTGAAGCGGGCGATCGTCTGGCTGGGAATCAAGTTTTACCAGTGCTGCTGCGTACGGACTTGCGAGCGGGCTTACGGGCCGGTTCCGGGGGTTTGAGCAGGGTCCAGGGCTCAACGCCCAGGGCTACTGCGATGCGCTCGATGTTGGCCAGGGAAACGTTCCAACGGCAGCGCTCGACTGCTGAGACGTAGGTCCGATCGAGTTCGCACTCCAGGGCCAGACTTTCCTGGGACCAGCCTTTTTCTACACGCAGTAGCCGGACCCAGTACGCGAGGACTTCGCGCACGTTGCCTGGGTCAGGCAGTTGGCTCGGGGGCGTGGGTTTGGCAGACACCGCGAAAGGATGCGGTTTTGCTTTGTTTGCATCTACGGAGTTTGCTTCGCTTTTTAAAGCAACCCAGATTGCGTCGTAGGTGACGATTTTTTTAGTTCAAGGAAAGGACCAAACATGAAGCGTTTTGGCTGGGTCGCTGGCTGTTGATGGGGTATCTATTGATCGGTCTGCTGTATGCGGTCTAGGCCAACAACTGGGGAAGTGAGTCATATCGAGGCTTCGCGTACCACCTGGGTCAGGGGTTGGTATGGCCAGTAATCGCCTCACCAGGACTCGGCAGTTTGTAGGCGGTGTGTTGATCGCTGCGGTCATTGCCTTTGTGCTGGCAAATCAACCGACCGCCGAAGCACAACCCATGGCATGCATCGCACAGCCGCTTATCGCTGGCTTGATGATTTACCTGTTCTTTGCCTCCCTGGGTCTTTGGTTGGGCAGGCTCGTTATGGTCGTTTGGATACTCATCGGCATCGCGAACGGCAAGGGACGTTGAAGCATGGGCTGATGCCCAGACTAAGAAGCACGCTAATGGTGTGAGCAAGTTCACATTCGACGCTCAACAACCCTTTCACTTCAAGGAATACACATGCCTACCCGAATCCCTGTCCGCATTTCTGAGCACGAATTTCCGAGCTTGAACCGTGCTCGATTGCACTATCTAGACATCTTGCACAAGTACCAACCAGGGCAGACGCTCAACGAAGCTGACGGCAAGGAGGTCTCTGGCTTGGCCCAAACAAGCGCCGGGCCTCTTCCACCGGCATGTTCCGCTGGCTATCGCGTTGTACAGGGGAGCTACGGCCGAACGTGCTTCGCAACCGTGATGAACGACAGGGAAGTACGGGTGGTTTCGATCATGCGATCCGTGAAGTCCTTCGTTTCGCCAGCCAAGCATTCCCCGCCCGCGCACCTCGAGCTTTCTGACTCAGCCCTCGAGGCTTCAGCAGTACATCCATGTACTGGATCAGGGGCAAAAGTTGAACTGACTGTTGAACCAGTTCAGGCCCTTGCGCCCAAGCAGGCAGACGAACTCAAGCCCGCCACCCAATTACCCGATGCATCACCGCCAGCGCTAGGCCCGTCTGGTTCCCATGCAAAGGGTCAAAAGCAAGGCAATCCAAAGAAGGCCGAGAAAACCCAGATTGCACACGTAGTCAAACAGCGCATCCATTAAGAGTAGACGCACCTTCCCCGACTTCGCGGATCCGAGCGCCCAATGCCGCACTCTAGGGTACGGCATTGGGCGCCTGGATTCAAAGCGGCGAGATAGGGGCGCGGACCTTTTCCAGAGAGCAAGCGTGCAAGGTCCGGGTAGAAGCTGCGAAAGCGAGGGTGAACGGTCGCCTTTTACACATTTGCATTCACGGCCTTTGCTTTTCTATTGAGATTTGCAATGGCTGGTGAATGCAGACGCTACTACCGTGCCCGCACGGTAGAACCAGAGGATGCTGCACGTTCTTTTAGAACGATGCAAACCTCATTTTGTTTGTATTCGGGCATAGCCCATCAATATCGGAGTTGCCATGAAATTTTTACGAGTCATACCGTTGGCGCTCTCCGCGCTACTGGCAGGATGTTTCGGAGGAGACATTAGCACGGTCAAAAATTCAAAACTGCAGAGCTGGCCTGCGTTCACAGTGGGTCAACTGCTCGACAAGCGTGAGGGTTGCACAAAAACCAAGTGGGAGAAATTCACTGATGATCGCAACCGCGCCATCGTGCAGTACACCTGTGAAAGCGATGCTGTGCGGGACGCACTCTCCAACAAAATTGCTCGAGACATAGCTTCAAACGATAGACAGAAAGCGCTTTCGCTTGAAAGTGCTGCAAAGATGCTGGAGCATGAAGAGCGATCGCTTAGTTCCACGGAGACGAAGCTTGCGGAACAGACAAAGCTAGTGACGACCCTTGTGAGCCAAGAAGGCGGCTTAAAGGCACAAGCCCTGCGTGCTGACCTAGCCCGCCTACAGCAGGTGACGCCCACGAGTTGCGCGCAAGCTAACCCTCAGCAGTATGTTGACGAAACCGTGCAGGGCCTGGTCAAAAATATGGCCGGTTCATGCAGCTCCGCTGCACGGTTTCTGGCGAACTGCCCAGAATCGATGAAAGCAGACAGGGCCCGGTATCTGATATGCGCCCAAACCTTCGACACGGGCTCCAGCAAGTCGCCTAGCGTGATCGTTCGCGAAGTCACAGAGGAAGTGCAACGCAGGCTTGAGAGCCTTGAGCAGGCCAGCAACCGGCGCCTTCGCGACGAGCAAGAGTACCTCAAGGCATTGGAAGGCGACCTACCCAAAAGGAGGGAGGCATTGGAGCTAGCGCGCGCAAAGGCAACGAACGCGCCAAACAATCCTGAGTTCGCGAAGATTGATGCGCAGTCCGAAAAGCTGCGTCAGAAGTTGGCGAAGTTTCAGCGCGCGCACGAGGTATCCCAGTGGACTGTTCAGGCAGGGCAACCGGTTTATCTTGCCTCAAGGATAGAACTAGTTTTCCCGGACCGTACGCTCCAAGAGCAGATCAAGCCCGAGTACGTTTTTGAACATGCGGCAAAAAATGCCCGGATAGCGCGCGATCTTCATGGCTTCTATCTGATGCAGCTCAGCACTTTATGGGATAGCTACTGAAAGAGGCTGCCGCAAACCAGTTCAGGTATCCACTCCTCCTTTTCGCATACCGTCCTCACCCGCTGTTTCCAGGATCGAACAGCGGGTGAGGACAGGTCGTGGGTAAGGTTTTTTTTGCTAGTGATCCGCCTTGGTGGCACTTATCGCTACCAGCTTGCCTGGTATGCTGTTTTGGTTGTCGGTTCCACTGTATGCAGCCGTGCGAATCACCAAAAGCTACCAATCAAGCCCCTCTATCACTCCAAATTTTTTCCAGTGCACCAAATACGTGTGCCAACTCCCTATGTTCAATATTAGCCACCAAAGAATTCTTCTCCTTTTGAGCCTGGCCACTACATTTTTCGTGGCCGGCTGTGGCGGCATCGATAGCGAGATCCTTGCCACCGGCAGATGCTATCGAGTGGGACTGCACTTGAATGACCGTGAGCTGCTGCGCGCGTCCGAGATGGAACTCGAAAGATTGGGCAAGAAGCTCGCCGAAGTTTCGCCGAACCGGCTGCTTGCCCATGGCGAGTTCAAGAGCAAAGTGGATGAAGAACTACAGCCCCAAGGAACATCCACAAGTCCGGAATACATGCTTAGGACTTTGCGCAAGTGGCAGTCTTCGAGCCACTGTTCGACCATCCGAGAGAGAGCTCTCCGGGTGCGATAACCTATGTTCTCGGCCACTAGTGCCTCGGACGCTTTGCACCAGGCCTGAATCCGTATCCTCGCTAAAGTGGGCCGTCATGCCAAACGAGTGCTTGCCCTTCTTGCTGGGCGCATCTCAGGGTAACGTTCGCCGCTTTAGTGTTTGGAAGAGCTGGGCCCGGATTGAGCGTAGCGTCCGCCACCTACGTGGTTACTTTTTGGAAACCATAGGAACGACTGATCAGCCCGCCTTCGTAACTTTCGGGACTGGGCATGCCTTCTCGCAGAAGGCGATCATTTAAGCCCAGCGGCGTGGAAGGAAACGATTCTGTGCTGTCAGCAAAAAGGTCAATGCAAGGCAAATCAGCAAACACTATTTCGTCTGCGAAAATTTTGACCCCCATTTCTGAAGCGTACTCCTCGATATTACCAAAATCAATTAGCATATCATCCGCAGCGCTTTTAACATATTCATAACGAGAATTGTATATTTTAAAACACCCCGATTTGACAAGCTCGGTAAAACCTCGCTTTAGATTAACATACGACTCCACTCGATTGATGTCATCCCTTCTTATATGAAGGGGTTCCAGTAAACGCGGCAACCATCTCGGCCGTCCTTTTAACATCAAGAACTTTTGCATGAATAGTTCTGCATCTATTGGACTGATGGGATACTTCAATTCCGGAAGCACCTCCAAGGTCCACTCTAAATTCCGCATATCCTCCGAAGACAACTCCACAGGAAACCAGTTAACCTCCGATCCACATGAAGATTTTACCGATATTTGCCCACCGACAATGCACTTGATTCCGACTGAATTATCTCTGGCGGGGCACTTCCGAAACGCGAGCAATGTTAAAAAATAATCCACTCGAATCGATCGCATCTCTAAAATCCCCATCATCAGCCCCTCTAAATAGCGAATTTCAGACGGCTGCGCAGACATGCCATCTACTCTTTATTGCTCGCCCGTTTCACAAAGTCGACAGAGCCTCCTCAGGTTACCCAGAATAGGATGCCAGGTTGATCGCCCTACACTAACCCTGCCTGCCGTACGACCTGAGATTGTGGACCCCGACGAGACCGCTAGTGTTACAGCTTCAGTGCTTTGGGATTCGTGAGCCGATGGTCTACAAATGGAAAAAGCGCGGTCTCTTCGCAGACCGATCGTCCACCGCCGCAGGCCCTGCTCACGCCTGCGCAGGTGGTTTTTGAAAAGGGCCTGCGGCGCACATCGCTATTTCTCAATGATGCTCCTGCTAGCGAGCCAATGGCACTTGATGTCCCCTCTTGAAGACGTTCGCTTGAGTCGAGCAGCGCTACCTGCGCCGCCAAGGAGAAGACAACCTTACCGCGCTAGAAACACAGGAGCCATCGGCAGATCACACCTCTCTATCGGACATGATCAAATGCTTGCGCCACATCGTGCACACGTTACAAAACATCGGGAGGAATGATGGCCAGACGCAAGAAATCTAGTCCATTGGAAGCTGTTCTAGACTCGCTTGCCATGCTTCCATGGTGGGTCTGCCTGGTACTCGCAGCGCTCAGCTATTTCCTCCTCCACCGCCTAGCGTCGCCCACTCAGGTTTCAGACATACAAAGCCAAGGGGGTGCCTTGGTGGGAACCATGGTGCAGAAGGCTATCCTCCATGGCATCGCGAACGCCGCTCAGTACATCGCGCCACTGCTTTTACTAGTAGCAGCAGCCCTATCGGCATGGCGTCGCAAACAGCGTCAAACTTTGGTTGCGGACGTGGCGCAAGCACGCAGCGCCCGCGTCTTGGACGACATGAGTTGGCGAGAATTTGAGTTGCTGGTTGGTGAAGCCTATCGACTGCAGGGATATCGCGTGGACGAGACAGGTGGCGGCGGCCCCGATGGCGGCGTTGATCTTGTCTTGACCAAAGGTTCGGAAAAATTCTTCGTGCAGTGCAAGCAGTGGAAGGCCTACAAAGTAAGCGTGGCAACGGTGCGGGAACTCTATGGCGTCATGGCAGCCAGAGGTGGTGCGGGCGGCTTTGTGATCACTTCGGGGCGGTTTACGACCGATGCCAAAGAGTTTGCCGAAGGGCGAAACATCGAACTTGTTGACGGCATCGAACTCTTCGCAATGATTCAGCAGGCAAAGAGCGCTCAAGGGCAGCCAGTTGCGGCGCAAGGCGATGCACCCAGCTCTACGGAGTGCATAGTCCCCCGAACGGGAACAGCAGCACGAAATCCCGTGACCCCAGTCAAGGCCGCAGCTCAACCTGAATGCCCACGTTGCGGTGCTGCGATGACACTGCGCACCGCCAGACAAGGAGAGAACCTAGGAAATACGTTCTGGGGGTGTTCAACCTTCCCAAAATGCAGGGGAACGGTGAAGGCAGGCTAGTTCGGTGACGACACCAGGGCGCTTCGTGTGGTCTTCAAACTTGAACCCAGCTCGCCATGATCGAATCACCCGCGGGGCGATTCGATGTTTCTGTTACTTCACCAACTCCATCAGCTTGCCGAAGCTGTCCACCACGTCGTACTTGACGACCTCGGGTGCAAAGCGTTGGTTGATTTCGTTGAAGAACTTGCGGGCACACTTGATCTTGGTTTTCTCGATCTCGCGCAGTTCCATGGATGACATGGCGCCCTTGGTTTCGGCCACGAAGTCGACGTGTTTGACGGAGCCTTCCTTGAACGAGATGGCCCAGTCGGGGTTGTAGTCGCCTACCGGTGTCGGGATCAGGAAGCCGTGTGGCAGCTTGGCGTAGACCACGAAATCACTGCTGGTGTCCAGTTCCTTGACGAACTGGCGTTCGATGTTGGAGTCGCCGCAAGGAACTGCAGATTGAACATGCACCACACATGTCCTATGCAGGTCGGCTGGTGAAACTGGCGGACAAAAGCAGCAACCTTCGAGACATCTTGGCTTCACAGCCTGCGGATTGGACGCCTGAGCGCAAGAAGGACTACTTTGAATGGTCAAACAAAGTCGTGCACGGGTTGAGGGGCACGCATCCTGGGCTTGAAGCTATTTTTGACGGTGTGTATGCCCAAGGCATTCAGCTCGGGTGCTCCTGAGCATCATTTCCCTTTAACTCGACCTCCGCCTATGCCCTTTTACCTTCTGCCAAAAAATTCAATGAACCAAGCCAGCAGTGTGGCTCGACTGTCCATCAAGGATGCTGGGTACACAGAAAGCGAGGTTCGTGATCTCGTAGCGTCGAACCTGGGGATGTTCTTCCCAGGGCTGAAGACCATCTCTACCGAATTTAGTCGTTGGGAAGACAGCGCCAGACGGCTTGACATTCTGGCTGTGGACGCCGACCTGAACTTGTATGTCATGGAGTTCAAGAGAGACTCCGATGGGGCGCATGCCGAGTTACAAGCACTCAGGTACGCCGCCATGCTTTCCGTTTGCAATTTCAACGATCTAGTCCAGGCCGGTTACCAATATCGGCAGAAAGCCAATCCAGCACTGGTCGTGGGCGAATGGGAGAGCGAGCTTCTTAGTTTTCTTGGAGCGTCGAGCCCGGGTGACATTGAGTTGCCCCGAATCCCCAAGATCTATTTGATCTCAAGCAAATTCAACAAAGAAATCACCACGACGGTTCTCTGGTTGAACGAGATGTTTGGCTCCATCTCACAGGATCTCGATGGCATGGACATCACATGCTTCGAAGTCGGTGTGTATGACCTCAACGGTCAAAAGGCCCTGCACTTTGACCAGATCATTCCCATCCCTGCTGCAAAAGACTACCAGGTTCGAGCACGCGCCAAAGAGATTGAAAGCGCCAAGAATCAAGCCAAGTCGAAACGTGCGCGAACTGTATCGTTGTTGGTTTCCGCTGGGCGACTAAAGGACGGCGTCAAGATCATTCTGAATGAGAGCAAAGTCACAGCTCTCGCTCCCCTCGAAGCCTCTGAAATGGTGGCGGTTTTCACTGCCGATAACCGCTTCGTCTGGCAGAACGACGGTCAATCCTACGACTCCCTGAACGCCCTGACTCGTGCCCTCTATGACAAACACGGCGTCGCACTAGGAACTATTCAGGCAACTCAGTTCTGGCGTATTGAATCAAGCGCATTCACTTTGGCCGAAGAGGCCGACACACTGGCCTTGTCTCTTGGAAAGGTCGACCAGGGTTCTTGATTACCACAAGAAGTCATGGTGACAGGCCTGCCAACGCATGGTTTTGCAAAAGCCTCCCGCTGCTCCCTGCTTTCCCACTAGGTGGACAGCACCAACGCCGAAAGCCCAGTGTGAAGAACGGCGCCCTCGGCTAGCTGGTTGATGCGTTCACCAGTGCATAGGCCGTCGCCGCGTTTGCACTTCAGCAGTTCGGTTCAGTTGGCGAAGGACGTGTCCCAAGCATTGGCTCATCTTTTTTCCAAGCATCGATGAAGCAGAAAAACAAGGAACAGATATGTGGTTAATTACGCCCGTGGGATTCTTCAGCGTCGTGCAAAAAGCCAGCGACGTTACGGCGGACACGCTGACCGTGCGGGCACGGGTGCGAGGCGATCTGGACGCCTTGCGCGAACAGTACTTGCCCGCCCTAGGCGAAGTGCAAGAAAGCAAAACCAATGACTACCGTTTTCGCGCGGTCGCCCCCCGCGCCGACGTGGCTGCTGCAATGGCGAGCCTGGTGAGCCAGTTGAAGTACAGCAACTTCAAGAGCCAGGTGGCTAAGGTTCAAGGGAATGCCCGCGCTCACTTGTACCACGACGTGTCGGATGTGCTTCACCGTCTTCAAACCGAGCCGGCCAAGTACCAAGCTGCCCCAAAACCCATCCAACCCAGCGGGCCAGTCTTCCATCCGAAGGTCGGTGAGCAGGACAAGCATGTTGAGCTCAGAAAACCCAGCCACCCCAGTCCTCTGACCGCCTGGTCGGATGCCAAGGCTATTGCCTGTGTGATTCCCGACGGACCCATGCCTGGTGAGATCAACGGCGTTTCGGCATTGACCTGGAGTGCAGCGCCATCGAGTGCACAGGATTGGGAAGCCCTTGCGGCAACGACAGCGGTGCCTGAACCCGAATTCAAAGTGCCTGCTGGGTACAAAAAAGCCGCAGGCGTGGTGATCCGTGAGCCCGACGGTCGGGTCTGGGTCGTGGCACCCAGCAATGGCTTTGGAGGCTACAAAGCGACGTTTCCCAAGGGGACCATGGATGGCATGTCCACCCAGGCCACTGCGCTGGTCGAGGCATACGAGGAGTCAGGGCTCCAGGTGCGCCTGCGTAAGCATCTGGTGGACGTCAAACGCAGTCAGAGCTACACCCGGTACTTCCTGGCAGAGCGCCTTGGTGGCAACCCCGCCGATATGGGGTGGGAATCGCAAGCGGTCATGCTGGTTCCAGTGGAACAGCTTGCACAAGTGCTTAACAGCCCGAACGATGTCCCCATCATGGATGCGCTGAAACAGGTGTGAGGTCCACATGAACTGCGCCCATTGCAACTCCCATCTCGGTGAAGTGTGCTATGGCCAAACGATCACTCACTCGTTGCGTCGCACAACCATTGGTGCAGCGGTACAAGCAAAACAAAATCCCTGAGGATGCCACTGAATGCGCGAGCGGCTCGCTGGGCCAATTGGAAGGCATCTTGGGCAGACACTACGCACGATACCCAATCAAACCGGAATCTAAAGACCGCAGCGGGCACGCAACGCTGTATTGCTGGCTATACACCGTTTCCAGAGCAGGTAAGCGCAAACCGGTCAAAGAGTTTGCGACGGTTTCATCGAAGTGAGCAACCTGCCACAGGTCCTTCAAGACTGCGGGGTCTCCAGCAACAGAGTCAGTCGTACCCGATCTGACACTCCAGCATGATGCACCACTCCGAAAGTCCATCGCTCCAATCCCAAGCCGTCGCGAAGAGCCTCGCACATAGCTTTGGTACCCGTGAGCCCTAACCGGTCATTGCTACCAGTCATCACAACGACGGCGCGGGAGATCGTATGGATATCGTTTTCAGCGAGCAAGCTGGATATGGCTGCGATTTCTCCAACCGCATCGTTCAGAGCGATCGTGTATGACCCAAACCAGATCGTGTGGCCTGAGTCGAACATCCTGCGCACTTCGTCCCAATCTGTGTTTATGAAAGCACTAGACCTATAACTCTCCGCCAAGTCCGCTTCCATCACAGACCGCGCGGCTTCGCTCCCCCTCCCCGAAAGGGACCTCAAGCTTGGCACTTCGAAGTCGGGTACCTCAATTTCCAAATGCGCCATTCGTTTTTCCTCTGTGCGGTAGGCAGCCAGAATAACGAAAAATACGCCGACCACAGGGCCTTATCCTCAACAGGCCTCTATCGAACACCTATGGATCCTCAGACCCTCGCCTACTACTCAGTCAATGCTGCCGACGTTGCGTCACGGTACGAGTCCATCGTGAACGGGATGTCGGTTCATTTCGAAGCGGCATTTCCTCCTGGCGGCCGCGTATTGGACGTGGGTTGTGGATCGGGCAGGGACATGGCGCTGCTGAGCTTTATCGGCCGCGAAGTCTATGGCTTCGACGCTTCTGAACAACTGATTGCGCAAGCCCAACGTTTCCATCCCGAGTTAGTAGGCCGGTTCAGCCTAGGTGCTCTGCCTGATTGCGACGTCCCTTTCGACGGACAGTTTGATGGAGTTCTGTGCTCGGCGGTCCTCATGCATGTGCCTGTGCACATGCAGCCTGCGGCGATCGATTTTGTGCGCCGCTGCCTCAAGCCTGGGGGCCGCTTTCTCTACTCGGTACCGACCCGGCGTGACGATGCGAGCGCTCATGACCATAGAGATGCAGCAGGCCGACTTTTCATTCCGGATGCTTCTGGACATCTGCGACACCTCTGTCAGAGCGCAGGATTCAGCTTTGTTCAAGAATGGAACAACAGTGACAGCCTCGGTCGCGACCAAGTGGAATGGACTGAATCGCCCCGGGTTCCGCGGAGGCTGTTTGGTTTAAGTCAGGTCACCACAGCA